>Ga0247841_10000280_pt1 | contig 139214 bp, 106 predicted proteins | sample LaCruzMarch2015__2_FD_192410 | JGI IMG/M metagenome (GOLD analysis project Ga0247841, IMG submission 192410) | Freshwater microbial communities from meromictic Lake La Cruz, Castile-La Mancha, Spain - LaCruzMarch2015_18m | ecosystem: Environmental > Aquatic > Freshwater > Lake | place: Spain...
GCCAGGATCAAACTCTCCATTGTAAATTGAAAGTTTAATGCCTCAGGTTAACTATTACCAAAAGAAATTAACAAGTTAATTTTCTGGGATATTTGCTACTCTTCTTACTTCAATCTTTCAAAGAACATTATTCCATTCCCTTTCGGGTAAATTTTTAAAACGGACTGCAAAAGTACAACCTTTTTTTTATCATGCAAAATTTTTTATCCGGATTTCAAAAAAAAGTTTTCCACAACCTTACCATACATACCGGAAGCTTTCTTCTTTTACGGTGATTCTTCTACAGGGTTTCATCAAAGAACGTCGAAACGGGAGTGCAAAAGTACACATAAAATTATTCGCTCCAACATACTTCAGAAAATATTTCAATTTACAAGCCTTCCCGTTCACTTGTGAAAATTTAAAATCAATCACACCATAAATAAACATTTTGTCCGTTTTATCCTTAACTTTGTATATTGATTGGTCTGTGATAATTTGTTTTTATGTTGCGACTTAACCTGAAGCGATGGATTATCCCAATCCTTTTGACCTTTTCCCTTACAACTGGCTCCGCACAGGATACCATCCGCTCTTTATCGGTTAAACCGAAAAATCCGAACAGTTTCTGGCATAGGTTATCCGTTGGAGGCCAATTGGGATTTCAATTCGGGACCGTTACCGGAATCGTGATCTCCCCCGATGTGAAGATCCGGACCATCGACCAGCTGAATGTGGGCATCCGCCTGATGTACCAATATTATAAATATAGGGATTATTATTGGTATCCAAGCTCCAACGAATACCGGGATTACAGCTCCAATGTGTTCGGAAGCGGTATCTATCTCCGATATTACCTGCGCAGCCTCTTTTCCAATTTCTTCGGGAATTTCTTTGCCCATGTTGAATATGAATACCTGTTCTATACCCTTCCGTTCGTACAGACGGACCCTCCGGTGGGGGTGCCTCCACCCGATTATTTTGTGGATCCATTCTACAACTGGTACCGCCCGGGCAGCCAGTATGTTGGAATCAACAGCTTTTTCATTGGTGGAGGTTATTCCCAACCGCTGGGAGGAAGGACCTTTCTTGACTTTATGATATTGTTCAACCTGAACGACTCCTTTAATTCACCTTATACGAACCCGATCATCCGCCTGGGTGTCGGAGTCGGGCTGTAAAATCAGTATCCAAAATAATTTCCAAGGAATTCGATGGCAAAACCCAGGTAGCTGAGCGCCGTATTCAACCCGCTCACCTTTTTCCAAGGGATCTTTTCCTGTTTCTCTGCCATCGCACTCAGTTTCTTCGAATAAGATAATATATCAACCATCCCTTTATAGTTAACCCTGGCCGGAACGTCCTCCGGCGTATGGTATTGCGGTGGCAAGCCCGTGGTCAGATATAAAACCGGGATGTGATGCGTATAAAAATAGTACTCATCCGAAAAAGGAAGGGCCCCCTGTACCTTTTTTAACCGGAAGTCCGGATGCGGAATGTTCTTATACAAATGTTTCCAATAGGAAGACGAACCCACTCCCTCGGCAATCACCTCGTTTTCATTCCACCCGAGCCGGCCAACCATATCAAAGTTGAACATGAACTTTACCGATCCGAGATCGAGGTCGGGATCGGTACAGAAATACTTTGATCCAAGCAGTCCCTCCTCCTCCGCGGAGAAGGCGATGAAAAGATAGTTGCTTTGTTTGGAGCTATCGCTGGCCAGATATCTCGATAACTCCATGACCATCGCAGTACCGCTTGCATTATCATCGGCTCCGTAATTGATCTTTCCTTCCCTGGTCTTACCCAGATGGTCATAATGAGCCCCGAAAACCACCGTACTTGGGACACCGTTGTCGATGTAGCCTGCCACATTATAATAGGTAGAAACCGAATGAGCAAGAGTGACGGTTATCCGGGTTATTGCGTCCGGTTTTTTATGGATATAATTGACTGCCTTTTTACTGATGAAAATGACCGGACAGCTAAGCGTATCTATACAGGAGTATTCAAAAACCTTCCGGTAAAGCGGTGAACCGGTATTCCACAGCATAATGGCCACAGCCCCTCCGGAACAAAATGTTTCCATACGTTTCCGAAGATTACGGATATCACGGGTCTGGTTCTCCGGGGATGGACTGCTGTGTTCAGGGAGGCCGATCAGAACGATTTTACCCTTGAGATCGATACCCTCACCGACGTCTTCACGACCTTCACAGGAAAGATCCGCGATATCCAGATCCAGGACTTTACCTGCAACGGAACCATTCCCTGAAAATGCCGTAATGCCGAAATCCTCCCGGTATTTGAAGATGCGGTCGTCTGTGCTGCACATGATCCAGGGTGCAACATATCCTGGCAGTCTGAGTTGAAAGGGTTGGAGAAATGAATCCGCACCGGATCCTATAGGGATCAGTCCGGCCTGTCGGAATTGCATGCTGATGTATTCCGAGGCCATCCGCTCCCCCCTGGTTCCGGATCTCCGGCCCATGAATGAATCGGAAGCCAGGATCGCAATATCCTTTCTGATCCGGCACTCGGTAACAGAATCTGAGAATGAAAACCGGCAATCCTGGGCCTTGCTGAAGACCGGAATCAATAGGATCAGAAGGATCAGAAAAAGAATGTAAAAACGCATCAAAACGGTATCTTAGAGTGCCGTTACCGTATATTTTTCAGTACATCCAGGGTCAGATCCCAGAATTTTATGACCGACGGGATTTCAAGACGCTCATCCGGTGAGTGTGCTCCCTTGATGGTAGGTCCGATAGAAACCATATCCATTCCCGGATATATAGCCCCGATCAAACCGCACTCCAGCCCGGCGTGTATGGCCAGCACCTTGGGCTCCTCCTTGAAACGTTTCCGGTAAGCATCCACGGTGATCCGGAGAATGGCCGAATCGGGATTGGGCTTCCAACCCGGATAACCTGTTGAGTGTTCCACTTCTGCACCGGCAAGCCTGAATGAACTGCCTACCATATCGGCGATATCTTTTTTGGACGATTCAACCGAGCTGCGCTGACTGGTAGTAATGATCACCTTTCCCTCTTTAATTTTTACGGATGCAAGGTTGGTGGAGGTTTCCACAAAGTCTGGTATCTCTCTCGACATGGCGATCACTCCATGAGGACAGGCATAAAGGGCATCCAGGGTATTTTTCTGCAGGACCGGATCCAGTATAGCGGACGGTATGAAAGCCTTTTCGATGCTAAATTTCACCTCGGGCTCGGTCACATGAAGTTCATCCACTACGATCTGGTGATAATCGCGTGCATAGGCTGAAAAGCCATCTTCTTTCCCCACCGGGACCAATACTATGGCAAAACCTTCACGGGCAAGGGCATTTCTCAGGTTCCCGGCATCGATGGTGGAAACTTTAACCTGAAAATCACAAGCCGCATTCCACAGGAAGCGGTTCAGGATTTTTACTGCATTCCCAAGCCCTTTGTTGATGTCATCCCCCGAATGACCGCCTTTTAATCCGGTTATGCTCACTTTATAGGGAATATGTCCCGCAGGCACAGGTTCATTCTTCAGATCGAGTGTTGCAACCGTGTCTTTCCCGCCGGCACAACCGATAAACAACTGACCCTCATCTTCTGAATCGAGATTGATCAGTATGCGCCCTTTCAGAAGATCCTGGGTAAGTGCGAAAGCTCCTGTCAGTCCGGTTTCCTCATCCACCGTGAAAAGCGCCTCCAGGTCAGGATGGGGAATATCGGTTGCTTCAAGGATAGCCATGGCAACGGCAATTCCGATCCCGTCATCGGCTCCCAACGTTGTCCCCTTTGCCTTAACCCATTCGCCGTCAATCCATGGTTGTATGGCATCCTTGTCAAAATCGAATTCCTTATCGGTATTCTTTTCACAGACCATATCAAGGTGTGACTGAAGAATGACACCCGGGCATCTCTCATATCCATGGGTTGCGGGTTTACGGATCAGTACATTCCCAGCTTTATCGGTCAGACACTTCAGATGGTTCGCTTCCGCAAATCGGACAAGATAGGCAGCAATCCCTTCTTCTTTCTTCGATGGCCTGGGCACCTGGCAGATTTCCTGGAAATAATGCCACAGACGGTTTGGTTGTAATTCTTGTAAAAGCTGGTTCATGTCGGATAATTTAATGGATGCAAATGTATTCTTTTTTTATATTTGTCCCCTTTCATTCATTAAATTGGTTTCAACGGTAATGAACCTCCGCACTTTAACCCGGTTGACTTTTCCAAAAGGGGGACTTGCCGTCCGTTACAGCCTGTTCTTTCTTACCGGCATTCTTATCATTTTCCTCATTGCCTTTGTTTATTCCTATATCTTCTCACGGAAGATATTAATGGAAGAAGGGAAGAAAGATGCACGGACCCTGACCGATCTGACCATTGTGCGATTAGAGAATATCATTCAGCCGATAGAACTGGTTCCACAGCATCTTGTTCGGGCTATGGAAACCATTGGAATGAATGAAAAAGAGGCAATCCGAATGGCCAGGGAATATGTCATCGAGAGTCCGCAGGTGTTTGGAAGTTGCCTCGCTTATGAACCCTATACTTTCAATGGTAAGTCATACTGGTATGCCCCGTATTGGTATGAAACCAGGAACAGCGTTAAATTCAAGATCCTTGGCAATCCCGGTTACGATTATTTTAAAATGGACTGGTACCGGCTTCCAAAACTGCTGAACCGGCCGGTATGGACCGAACCCTATTTCGACAAAGGGGGAGGGGATACCCTTATGTGCACCTTTTCTGTGCCATTTTATAAAACCGAGCATGGGAAGCGGATCTTCAGAGGCGTGCTGACCATGGACGTTTCCCTCTCTGCTTTTGAACGGATTGTAAATTCCGTCCGTGTGTACAAATCCGGTTATGGATTTCTGGTTTCAAGGAAAGGGATGATCATCAATTATCCGACAACAGTTTTAATTCATGAGAACATCCTCGATGTGGTTAAAAAACGCAAGGGGGTCAATACCTTCAAAGCGGTTTCGGAAATGTTACAGGGTAAAAGGGGATTTGTCAAGGTTGATGGATTAAGGGCAAAGCAAGATCCGAGCTTTATATACTATGCACCCTTGAGTTCTACCGGCTGGTCACTGGGAATTATCTTCCCCGAACAGGAATTATTTTCCGATATTATGAGTTTCTTCCGTAAGCTGGCGATCATTTTCATATTCAGTGTTCTGGCGATCCTCGTCACCACAATACTGATAACCCGGAAATTTACCAGGCCGATCAGCCGTCTGGTAGAAGCCACCCGACGCATCGGTCAGGGAGATTTTCAAGCCCCCATGCCGATTTACCGGTCAAAGGATGAGATATCCCAACTGACCAATGCCTTTTCTGTCATGAAAGAGGAGCTGATGAATTATATCCGCGACCTGCGCGAGACCACCACAGCCAAAGAAAAGATCGAAAGCGAACTCAATGTGGCTCATACCATCCAGATGGGGATGCTGCCAACAGGATTTCCGGTACGGGATGATTGTGACCTTTATGCGGTGCTGGAATCGGCGAGGGCTGTTGGAGGCGATCTATATGATTTCTTTTTTCTGGATGAAAACCACCTGTGTTTCGCTATCGGGGATGTTGCCGGGAAGGGTGTCCCGGCATCGCTGTTCATGATGGTGATGCGTACCTTGTTCCGTTCAAATGTTTCGTTATCAGAACCGCTTCATGAAGTCTTCCGTCTTATCAACCGTGAGCTTTGCCGGGAAAATCCAAAACAAATGTTTGTGACCTTCTGGGCCGGCATCATCAACCTGGAAACCGGGGAGACCGAATTCTGCAACGCCGGTCATAACATTCCGTTTATGGTTGAGGCTGATGGTCCGATACTGAAGGTTCGCCAGGCCAGAGGCATTCCTCTGGGTGTGATTGAAAATGCGATATACACTTCCGGAAAGATGATTTTGGGAGCGGGAGCAACCCTGATTATTTATACCGACGGCGTTACGGAGGCCATCAGCGCTGATAAAACATTTTATGGAGAACAACGTTTAATCCGTATATTAGAGGAATCGGCACAGAAAAAATCAAAAGAAATTGTCCATGACCTTGTGACGGATGTAAGGAATTATTCAGCAGGCCTTGAACAGGCAGATGATATAACGGTTCTGGTACTGGGATATAAAAAAATGGATGACAAAACCCACTTCAATGGAAAAGGTTGACCTTGCGCTGCTGAATCAACTTGGAGAACTCGAGAAGATCGTAGCCACGATAGAGGAAATATCTGCCAAATGGAATCTTCCCGACCGGGTGGGCATGGAACTGAACCTGGTACTGGAGGAGTTATTTGCCAACATCGTGTTTTATGCTTTTGATGATGGGAAGGAACATGTTATTTCGATGGAGTTTGAAAGAACAGAAACAGGAAACATTCGGGTCAGGCTGGTGGATGATGGCAAACCATTCAACCTTCTCGAAAAGGAGACAGGGAATTTAAAACAACCCCTGGAAGAACGTAAAATCGGCGGACTCGGGATTCATTTTGCAAAAGAAATGATGGACAACATAGAATATGAACGTATTGATGGCAAAAATGTAGTACTTTTAACCAAGAATTTATAATCAAAACAGACAGAATATATGGAACTCAGTGAACAGAAGAATGATAAATGTATGATCATCGGTATTACCGGACGGCTTGATACAACCAACTATAGCCTGCTGGAGAAAAAACTGATGGACCTTATCGATAACCGTGAAGAGAAGATCCTGGTCGACTGCTCCAAAATGGATTATGTGAGCAGCAGCGGGCTACGTATTCTCCTGATGGCGCTGAAAAAAATCACGATGGCTAAAGGGAAATTCGTATTGTGTTGTCTCCAGGAGAATATCCGTGAGATCTTTGAGATCTCAGGATTTACCAACATCTTTGAGATATACGCCACGCAGGAGGAAGCACTGAAGGTTTTTTGATAAAATGTCATTAGGTCATTAAGTCATTAAGTCATTAAGTCATTAAGTCATTAGGGCATTAAGTCATTCAGGGTAAGGGCGGGTGAATTTTTTTTCCGGATGACATAATGACCTGATGACATGTATCTTTCCACTTGCTTTATGGTTAAGTACATACATTATAAAGATCCGAATTCGGAAGAGATGACCCGGCTTCTGGAGGGAATCCCCAGAAGTCCGGGTACCTGTTTTTTTATGGATATCAACCGTTCCACCGATATGAAATATGTCGGTGGACTCAAGGACTGGGGCAGGAAGCTGAACAACACCTTTAACAACCTCTTATATTCCAACCATTTTCAGCATAATATTGTCAAGGGGATCGGAGATGAGATGATGCTTTTTATCCCCGATGAGGAGCTCCGGAAGAAATCATCGAACAATACATGTTTTGCGCTGCTGGAAGATATTTATTCAGCCCTTTTTCTCATTAAAAACCATCCCGATCCCGACTTATTCCTGAATTGTAAGGTGGCGATCCATTATTGCACTGAGGTCTATAACATAACTTTTTTTGAGGGTGCCAACGATTTCTATGGCAGTGATATAGACCTGGCAGCCCGGCTGATGTTGAAATGCATTGAAAACCGGATCGTGCTCAGTGAAAAATTCTATATCAAGGTGAGGAACGATTTGATCAATCTGGGGTTACCCACAGATACGGGATGCCTGTCGAGGGTGTCGGACCGGTTCATGGAAAATTTCAAAGGGGTTCCAACAAGCACGGAATACAGAATAATAGATATACAATGAGTGTTGTTATATACATCCTTCTTATAGGGACGGTTTTGGCGAGCGGATCGTTGGTCTTCATGATCAAAACAGAAGACCAAAGGATATTGAAGATCCTGCTGGCCTTCAGCGGAGCATTCCTGATTGGTCTGACTTTTCTGAAACTGATCCCCGAAGTATTTTCAACGCCGTCATTGTATGTTGGATTTTTCGTCCTTCTAGGGTTTGTGATCCAGCTTCTCCTTGAGCTGATCACGGAAGGCGCGGAACACGGTCATGTTCATAAACATCAGGAAGGGGAGCGGGTCAGTCCGTTTCTTCTTCTGATTGGTGTATGCATTCATTCTTTCCTGGAAGGCATGCCGATCGCTCAGGGCTTTGACACCAGACTCAGGCATACCCTGGTGCTGGGAATCATCATCCATAACATCCCGATATCCCTGACGCTGATGAGCTTGTTCATTCACTATGGTTGCTCACGAACCAAAGCTTTTCTATACCTTCTCCTGTTCTCCCTGATGACCCCCCTGGGATCGCTCTTCAGTCAGTTTCTTGATTATACCACCACCCTTTCGCTGAACCTCTATTTCAATTATGTCCTCGCCGTTGTGATCGGAATCTTTCTGCATGTATCGACCTCCATCTTATTTGAAACGGAAGAGAACCATCAATATAACATCAGGAAATTCCTTACGGTCTGTGTCGGACTGGCTGTGGCATTTGCCGTTTCGGTTTTGTGACCGATATTTATTTGGGGGAATAGAAAAAAATCGTAATTTTGCAACCCCAAAAATGATATATCGTTCTTTTAAGTATTGACAGTTAACAAAATGCCCAGGTGGTGAAATTGGTAGACACGCTACTTTGAGGGGGTAGTGGCCTCAGGCTGTGCAAGTTCGAGTCTTGTCCTGGGCACTGATAGATCGCAAAACTCAAAATTCAGAACTCAAAACTGTTCTTTACATACATATTTATACCTAAACCGAAAGCCTTTTTGCCCGGATGGCGGAATTGGTAGACGCGCTAGTTTCAGGGACTAGTATTCTTAAGAATGTGCAGGTTCGAGTCCTGTTCCGGGCACGATTAATAAATTTAAACCCTTGTATCTTAAATAGTTACAGGAGTTTTTCTTTTTTTGGTGACGGTAGAGGTGACGGTAAAATCACGATGACCGCTGGTTCAAGTCCAGCAGGGGGAGCAAGAAAATCAGCCACTTACAACTTATATTTGTTGGTGGTTTTTTTATTGTAGTATCATTTGTAGTATCTAAACCTTTCGATTCCTGACTTTTCCTTTATGACATGATTATTCGCAACTTTTTATGAGTGGCTATTTTCCTATACGAAAGCAAAAACGAAAACGAACGGCCTTCAAATTGTTTTTCTCTTCACCTGGTTCCTTAAATTTTCTCTCTAAAATTAACATCTGGCTTAGGTCCGGTATTATTAACAAGACTATTTTCAGCAATTGTCCAAAAAAAGGTGGTGCCTAATAAACTGATTGTTCATTGTCACGAAATCAAAATTTAAAAAGCATGGATAGCACGAACATGGGTTTTAAGTATTTATCGATATAAATTCCCATCCCAACAGGAAAGGGTAAAGACTTCTGGTCAGCGCAGGACGAAAGTATTGGACTGTGTAACCCGTCCAACACAATGCACCGGAACCCTGGCTCACTGGACGGGGATTTTGCCCCCCTGATAATCTTCCGATGAGTTGAATTTCGATTTTCCCTCTCCCCCTGGGTCCGCAAAAACCAATTTTGTTTTACAATGAATGGGGTGGCAAAACAGTGATTAAATTCAGTGGTGTCGACGTGCAAGCAATTCACCTCTGAATGGTTTGGCCCGGAATTACTGGCCGGTTTTACTCCGGAATATGTGGCCGACTTTGTCCGAAATAGTCAATTTGTATACAAAGGCCTAAAAAATGTTTTTATTTTCCCATTAAAGGAATATTCTGAGTACAATAACTGTAAATATTCTGAATTTATTTACTTTTACTGAATTAGCTTATAGGAATATCCAGAAACAATAATGGACATCCCATTGAAATAAAAAATCATGGTCGAAGGGCCTATAGTTTATTTAAATATGGTTTGATGTTTATTGCTCATGCTTTGCTAAACCCATTGTCAATAAAGGATCGTGTGAGTTCTATTAAAATTTTTCATGTACTTAGTAAAATTACTTAAAAAATATTGTATTTTTATTCACATCAAGACCACAGACCTTTTTCATGACTTTACAAATTATGTCTTACAGTGATTATTGCGAACAGCAAACAAATTAAATCTTATGAAAAAAATCTTCCTGTCTCTCCTGTTTGCCGCGGTATTGTTCATCAACGGGTTTGGAAAAACCGTTGACGTAAACTCGGCAAAAACCGTTGCATCAAATTACCTGGCTTCAATGCCAATCCAGTTTCCTCAGGGGATTCCCGGCGGTTTGAGCCTGTGTTATTCAGCTGTGGGAAACAACACCTCCGGGCTGAAGGAGTCCTCAGCGCCATTATTTTACGTTTTTAATGTAACCGGCTCCCATGGCTTTATTATTATTTCGGCGGATGATATTATCCCCCCGGTACTGGCTTATTCCTCAGAAACCAGTTTCATTGCGGATAACATTCCACCGAATGTTGCAGCCTGGCTCAAAGGGTATGAAGATCAGATCAGTTATGCCATCAGTTCGAACCTGGAACCGGCTCCTGAAGTTCAGTCGCAATGGGCTGCTCTTAACGCCGGCCCACTGCACCGGAATGTTCTTAAATCAACCAGGGGAGTAGCCCCGCTGATAACGACACTCTGGGATCAGTCCCCGTTCTATAACGCATTATGTCCTTTTGACAATACCTATAATCAGCTCACAGTAACCGGATGTGTTGCCACCGCAATGGCCATGGTCATGAAGTATCATAATTACCCGCAGACTGGTGTGGGCAGCTATTCTTACAACACCAACCGGTATGGAACCCTGTCGGCCAATTTCGGGGCTACGACATACAACTGGAGCGCCATGCCCAACAATGTCACCTCATCAAACACTGCCGTGGCCACCCTGATGTACCATTGCGGCGTGAGTGTTAAAATGGATTACAACGTAGGATCCAAGGGTGGAAGTGCAGCTTACGTGGTTGCTTCTGACAGTCCTTTTTGTGTTGAAAATGCACTGAAAGACTATTTCGGCTACGCTAGCACACTGCAGGGAGTGAAAAAATCAAGTTACACCGATTCCCAGTGGATCAGCCTGCTGAAAACCGAACTCGATGCCAGCCGTCCAATGGTTTATGCCGGAGAGGGAACCGAAGGGGGGCACTGCTTTGTTTGTGACGGTTATAATGATAGTACCTATTTCCATTTCAACTGGGGCTGGTCGGGAAGTTACGACGTTTATTTTCTCCTTACCAACCTGAATCCTGAGGGTACTGGCACAGGAGGGGGCTCCGGGTCATACACCACCGGTCAGCAGGCTGTTATCGGGATTCGCCCGCCAAGTTCCACAGGAGGTGGGAACAGGTTCTTCTGGCTGGCATTAAATGCACCGGTCACCTGCCCTTCCGATACCATCAATTACGAAGATTCCCTCTCGTTTCACACCGATATCATTAACAATGGCCAGGTAACATTCAGCGGTGACATTTCAGCCTGTATCTATGACACCAACGGGATCTTTATTAATGAAGTACAGACCATCAAAGGGATCGCACTGACACCCGGCAGTCATTTGCCAAACGGCGCCACCTTCACCAATTCCGGGCTCACCTCCATGCTTCCAAATACCTATTTCATCGGGATAATGTACAGGTCAGCAGATACAAACTGGATCATTGTTCCTGACTCAAATGCCTTCCACAACAATAAGCGGCTGGTGGTAATAAACTCCAACCCCATCGAAATGTATTCAGCGATGAACATAAGCCCCGGCTTACATATGACACAGGGAGATGCAGTATCGGTCCAGGCCGACATTGTCAACCATGGAACTACAGATTTTAACGGGACACTGGACCTTTCAATTTATGATATGGAAGGGTATTATGTGAATTTTATAGACGAGAAGACAAATTTCACACTCCCGGTGAATCAGCACACCCTTGGTCTGACATTCAGCACGCAAAGTATCAATGCCATGCCAGGCAGTTATGTTATAGCTCTCCTGTATCAACCCGCCGGATCGTCAGACTGGCAGTTGATAGGATCTACCGCTTATGCAAACCCGGTTAAAATCGAGGTCAATGCAGTTCCTTTGGTCGCCGATCAGTATGAACCCAATAACACTTCCCAGACTGCAAGCGCCCTGCCGGTAAGTTTCGCCACAAACCCAGCCATTATTGAAACCGAGGGTGCAAACTGCCATGTAGGCACCGATTTTGACTTTTATACACTTTCCTTCCCTTCAGGATTTACCTATGTCATTACAGGCAACCTGGTTGATGCTTACAATGACACTACCCAGGTATATACACTGGATGCACTCTGGTCCTTTTCCACCAACGGCACAACATGGTCGGAGCCTTATGATGACACCATCCCCGATATCACATTGAACAATGGCGGAACTATCATCTTCCACGTTGCACCATATTTCCCAGGTCAGACAGGCACCTACCAGTCAATCTTACGGATAAGCAGGAATGCGCTTGGGGTAAATGATCAAATGCAGCCCGGACTCAGGGTCTATCCCAATCCAACTACAGAGAGCTTCATCCTGGAACTTACGCGGCCTGAGGTGAGAATGCCGATCATAGTTGAGATTTATAGTATCATGGGAGAAAAGGTCCTCGCAAAGATCCTGGACAATTCAGGCAAAAACCTTTTCTCTTTATCTGAAAAACCATCCGGAGTATATATTGTCAAAGTAACATCAGAAGGATTTTCTGATGTTCTAAAGGTAGTGAAGCAATAAAAGTATTGGCATCTGGCAAGCCAGATATGAGGATTATATGATTCCCTTATCAGCAAAACTGTAATACCTGCTGTTCACGATGATGATATTTTCAAGAGTTGAAATATCCAGTTAGCTATACCATGGCCTATAAGGTTACTTACCTGCTTACCTCTATTGGTAAGTAGTTGATCCTTAATAATTATTAACACTTTGATTGTTAATAACTTATGTTCTTTGAAATAGTAAATTGTGTTAGGATTTTGAGTAAATTTGATCAAAACCCTGCAAATCATGTTAAAGAAATTACCCAAGCAGCCCCAGTTGGAAATGTTCAAGACCGTGCTGACAAGTTTCATTCATCCTGAGCATGAACTGTGTCTACTGGCCAAGAAAATTGACTGGGTAACTCTGGAAAAGGAGTTTGCTCCTTTGTACGGAACGGTTGGCAGACCTTCAGTTCCAATCAGAACGATTGTTGGTTTGTTGCTGTTAAAACAGATTTACAACCTGGGTGACGAAACGGTAGTACAGAGATATCTTGAAAATCCATACTGGCAGCACTTTTGCGGTGAGATTTATTTTCAGTACCGGCTACCGTTTGATCCTAGTGATTTCGTCCATTTTCGCCATCGCATAGGAGAGCAGGGGATGAAACTAATCTTTAAGCAAAGCATCGATTTATTCGGAGAAAAGATGATCAAAAAGGAAGTCAGGGAAGTCCGGGTGGATACGACGGTACAAGAAAAGAACATCACTTTCCCTACTGATCGTAAGCTTTACGAAAAGACAATCGTATACTGCAAAAGAATAGCCAATAAAGAAGGGATAAGGCTGAAAAGAACCTATACACGGGAGATTAAAAAACTAAGACACCAGTTGCGCTTTGCCAAGAAACCCAAGAACTATAAGAAACTTCAGCGGGCTCAGAATAAGTTGCATCGCATTGCTGTGAAAATTTACCGTGACCTGGTTAATCAACTTAATCCCATTCCCAAAGAAGCCTACTATGAAATTTTCGATAACCTTTACAGGGTTCTTACTCAAAAACGTGAAGACTCCAATAAAATCTACAGTTTACATGAGCCTGAGGTTTTATGCATAGCCAAAGGTAAAGAGCATAAGCCATATGAGTTTGGAAATAAAAGTTCTTTTGCATACTCCCGCAAAACGGGAATCATTGTCGGGGCCATGGCCATTGATGGTAATGTATATGATGGCCACACTTTGAAACCACAGTTGATGCAGGTTAGAGAGTTGACGGGTGGAAAAATCAAAAAGGCTATTGTTGACAGGGGTTACAAGATTAAAGAAAAGATAGGATCAATAGAAATAGTAATGCCGAAGGCACTTAAACGAGAAAGCTACTATCTTAAAAAGAAGAGAGAAGAGCGATGCCGGTCAAGGGCTGGAATAGAAGGATTGATCTCACACCTGAAACATGACCACAGGATGCTGAGAAATTATCTGAAAGGCACGGCTGGAGACCAAATCAATACATTATTGGCTGCTTCGGCATACAATATGATGAAATGGATGAGAATAAAACGAGAAGAAATTTTATGTTTTATTTTTCGCTGGTATTTACAAGCAACAATTTTGTCTCCGGTAAATATCCAACGCATTTGAATGAACAAAAAAGCGAATTGATAAGGATCAACTACTTACCTGCTTACCTCTATTGGTAAGTAATCAATCAAGTAAGTTCAGTAGATCGCCATAAAAGCGAAGGGAAACACCTGAAGAAGCATACTGAGGCAAGCAAGAGGTCTTCAGGGGAGAGATGAAAGGAATGGGGTTATAGTCGAATTGTCAATTATCCCTGATGCAACGAACACTGAAACCGTATTCCTCGAAGTTGTTGTCCCGGTATACTTGCGGGCCGTTGTAATAAAGGCACCGTAACCATGCGATGTCCCAGCCGGACTCCGTCGAGGACCACCAGCGACCGAAGTAGCCAATGTCGTGGAAACCACCATCGAAGAAGCGGAAGCCACCTGGCAGACCTGAGAAACCGAACAGGTCGGTGCCGTTTCCATTATTATTCCAGCCGCTGGTGGTCCTCAGGTTCGTCCCGGCATCATAACCACGATAATCCCAAATGCCTTCCCATTCCGGATCACCTATCCCAAACTGGCTGTCCACAGCTCCCTCGAGCACCTTCCATTCTTCATCTGTGGGAATATGCCAGCCCGGCGGACAGATTCCCTGTACACGCTGCTGTAAGCCCCCCTGCATCATCTCTTTCCATTGGTAGAGCCCGCCGTATTTTGTGCAGCTATCAGGTTCGTTGTTGTAGCAGTACTTTCCAAGAATTCCATTGTCCATTTGGATTTGGATTCCCGGCATCATTGTACCCACATTAAGATTCTCTTTCATCCAACACTGGCTGAAAATTTGAATTGTGTTGTACACTTGTCCTTCGTATTCCACGGTAGGTGTTCCCGGGCAGGGAATGTTAGTTGCGAACTGGAAGGTATAAGTTTCGTTTGCAGTGGGTGAATCGAGTATACCGGATTCCTGTACCACAAGATCCATCGTAGCCAGAGATTGTTTTAATCCCGGGTACCCCTTTTCAATGCCTGTATATTCAAGTCTGCATGTTTTGCTGCTTATCGGTCCTTCATTAATGATCTTTATGCTCTGTGTAATGCCGCTCCACCTTGCTGAGAGGATATAGAACCGTTCATCACCAGGGTAGAACATAAAGGAATGTTTGCCCTCTGTAAGATCCCGGTAAATATTCACTGCGACCCTGCCCAACATATCCGAAATCTTAATGTTCACCGATCCTATTGATGGCATGGACATCGATATTACGGCCTGGCCTCTGACCGGATTGGGATAGCATTGAAACAGCTGATATTGATGCATCTGACTACTTACTGACCGCACTCCCACGGGATATCCCATTGCATACCCAATATAAAGCAATAAATCACCAGGATTGATTTCCAACGTTAAGGTTGTATCAGGCCAATACAACACAGTATCGCCTCCCTGGGTTCGGTTCATCACTTTGATGCTGTCCAACTGGATATAAGCCGCACTGTCAATGGCGGTGAAGGTCAATGAAATACTTGACTGCTGGGCATAACTACCAATGCAGATGATAAGATAAAATACAACTGGAATAATATTCCGCATCATCAGAAACAGACATGGGTACCGCTGGTAAAGATAAGAAATAAATAAAGAAATGTCAATGAAATAAATATATTGGAGACTTCACATCGACAGCCTTCCAGATGTTCATACTCAGGCGGTAATTGGGTTACGGGCAAAGGTTGCAATAAGAATGACAGTCGTCAGGACGACCCTGTTAAGCTACTTACTTGCTTGTATCTATAGGGAATTAATCAAGTAAGTAACTTCATTGGATTTATTGAACGGTTAACAGAGATATCCACGCAACGCAATTCTGTTTCTGTTTCCCAGCTGCATATTTCCAGGATAAAATCGCATTGAATTTTTTGATATATTTGATTAATTAAGGAAATTAAGATAATTGCAATGCATTGTTTTGGTAACAGATTCATTATTACAACGATAGTACAACAAACAGTTAAATCCTGGAAACATGAAAACATCCAAAATGCTTTTCCTGGGATTCTTACTAATCGGTGTGGTAGCCCAGGCACAAAAATTTTATATACGTGCGGGCTTCGGTGTTGCAGTAAGCAATGCAGCCAACTATTACAATGATTATTCTTACGGTTTTTCAACCGATTACCGCAGTGTCGTCACTTCGAAAAATCAGGGGCTTGGCACAGGATTACCTTTCGTCCTTGCTGCCGGATACAACCTCAGCGAAAATTTTAGTCTTGAATTGGGAATTGATTATTTCTATGGGTTTTCAAGTACGCAAAAATCTGAAAACAGTAATCCTGTCTATATCTATTACATGGATTCAAAGTGGCATGGCCAGATGCTAAGCCTTATGCCCGCTTTCGTGATGTCACTTCCCCTCGATAAATTTAAACCTTATGCCCGTCTTGGTCTTAAACTGGGAGTTTTAAATAGTGTGGTTTCTAAGATTCTTCTGGTACCCGACTATCCAGTAGGGTCATCTGCCAAGGTTGTTGAATATAAAGTCAGAGAATACGGTGGCCTGGCAATCGGGGTGCAGGCCGCGGTAGGAAGTGATTTTATCCTGAGCGACCTGGTATCACTTTTCGGCGAAATTCAGATCGATGGGATTAGTTATGCCCCAAAACATGGTAAATACCTTGAATACACCGAAAATGGAGTTAATAAAATGAATTCCAGGACTGTGAAGCAAAACCAATGGAACTATGTCAAAGAGGTCGACCTCTTCAAAACAATCCCTGAAGATCAGCCCAATGAACACAACAAAGTGAATGAGCAATTTGGAAATGTCGGCCTTGTGCTCGGGATAAAGATTAAAATCTAAGATCCTCGGAGGAACAGAAAGGTGGGCAGGCGGATGGTGTGATGAGTTTTATATAAACAACAATAGGTAATGTTTAGATGTAAAAGCTCCTCAAAGAAACCACCCTTGGCTGGTCGATCTTGAGTGTTTGTTCTGCTTGACTTCAAAAGTATTTTATTTTAACTTTGTGACACAGTATAAGGAATAGTCAGGGTGAAGATCTTTATTAAAAATATGGTTTGCATCCGGTGCAAAATGGTCGTGAAATCCGAGTTGCAAAAACTTGGGTTGCATTACGTGTTCGTTGATTTGGGCGAAGCGGAAATTAAGGAGGTTATTTCACCTGAACAACTAAAGAGCCTGAGCATTGCCCTTAAAAAGACCGGACTTGAATTAATGGATGATGAGAAAAGCATACTGGTTGAGAAGATAAAAGCAATTATCATTGAAATGGTCCATTATAGTGAAGACGAAATTAAAACAAACCTTTCCGATTACCTGAGCGAAAAACTCAATCATAATTACACCTACCTTGCCAATCTTTTTTCTGAAGTTAAGGGAACTACCATCGAACACTTTTATTTATCCCATAAAATAGAAAAGGTAAAAGAGCTGCTTGTGTACGATGAACTCAACCTTACCGAAATTGCCTATAAGCTTAATTACAGCAGCGTTGCCCATCTTTCAAACCAGTTCAGGAAAATGACTGGCTTGACACCATCCCACTTTAAAAATCTTAAGCACAAAAGGCGTAAGGATTTGGGGAATATGTAAATGATGTAACATTTTCCCGGAATTATGTAACGCTTCTCAGCTTTGAGGATTGCACCTTTGCATTTCAGGTCAATATTATTGTCATTCTCCCATGATGAAACAAACAACTTTGTCGAGATACGATCTGGATAATAAGAAAAAACCGGATGAGTTAGTTATTGCTATAAGAGAACTTGCCATTCAGAACGAAGAGAAAGAAAAGCGGGCAGCTGAGTTGATCATTGCCAACAAAGAACTTCTCTATCAGAACGAAGAGAAAGAAAAGCGGGCAGCTGAGTTGATCATTGCCAACAAAGAACTTCTCTATCAGAACGAAGAGAAAGAAAAGCGTGCAGCTGAGTTGATCATTGCCAACAAAGAACTTGCCTTTCAAAACGAGGAGAAAGAAAAGCGTGCAGCAGAGTTGATCATTGCCAACAAAGAACTGCTTTTTCAGAACGAAGAGAAAGAAAAGCGTGCAGCAGAGTTGATCATTGCCAACAAAGAACTGCTTTTTCAGAACGAAGAGAAAGAAAAACGGGCAGCAGAGCTAATCATTGCTAATGAGGCGCAGCGGGAAACGAACGAGTACCTGGAAAATTTGCTCAATTATGCGAATGCCCCAATAATTGTCTGGAATACGCAAACTGAAATTACACGGTTCAACAGAGCCTTCGAATCTATTACAGGAAGAACTGAAAAGGATTTACTTGGTAAATCTCTGAAAATCCTTTTCCCCCCTGACTCCAGAGACAGTTCGATAGAACTTATCATGAATACCCTTGAGGGCGCCCGGATGGAGATTGTCGAAATTAATATTCTTCATGTCGATGGTTCAGTCCGGACGCTTCAATGGAATTCAGCAAATATCATGTCCAAAGACGGTAAAACAGTCATTGCCACAATCGCGCAAGGCCATGACATAACCCTGCGTAAACAGGCAGAATTAGAAATCAGAAAACTTAATGATACGCTGGAGCAAAAGGTAATTGACCGAACAAATCAATTGGAGACTGCAAATAAAGAACTCGAAGCATTCAGCTATTCTGTTTCTCACGATTTGCGTGCGCCCCTGAGACATGTTAGTGGCTTCGTGGATTTATTGATAAAAAATAATTCATCTCAACTCAACGAAACAGGGTTAAGATATCTGAAAATCATTTCAGAGTCGTCCATTGAAATGGGGAATCTTATTGATGCATTATTGACATTTTCAAGATTAGGCAGAAGTGAATTGCAGCGAACAGATATTAATTCAAAAAGCCTGATAAACCGGGTACTTAAAACTTTCAGCGATGAATTGGCCGGTAGAAATATTGAGATAAATATCACTAACCTTCCAGTTACAAGGGGTGATGAAAGCTTAATCAGCCAGGTTTGGGTAAATCTTATCTCCAATGCTTTCAAATATTCCCGGAGCAAAAGAAAAGCAATTATTGATATCGGAGGTAAAATTGAAAATGATAAAACAATATTTTATATCAAAGATAACGGCGCAGGATTTGATATGAAATATGCAGATAAACTATTCGGCGTTTTCCAGCGGCTGCATAAAGCCAGGGATTTTGAGGGGATCGGGATCGGGCTTGCTAATGTGAATAGAATCATTATGCGGCATGGAGGAAAATGTTGGGCGGAAAGTGAATTAGGCAATGGCGCCACATTTTTCTTTAGTATACCAAATAATTAACCAGTACCCACTCCCTTAACCCTCCCTGCTGGCAGGGAGGGGCTGGGATGGATGCCAAAACAAATCAGATTATGATCGCAGAAGTAAAAAGAATCCTTATTGTAGACGACAGTCCTAAAGATGTTGAGCTAACTATTGCAGCCCTGGCAGAAAAAAATCTTGCCAACGAAGTTATCGTAGCAGAAGACGGTGAAGAGGCATTGGATTACCTCTATAAACGTGGCAAATTTGCTGATGCAGATGGCTTTCCCGCTGTTATTCTCTTAGATATAAAAATGCCTAAGATGAGTGGAATTGAAGTGCTCAAATACATCCGCTCCGATCCTAAATTTAAGTTAATCCCGGTGATCATGGTAACATCTTCACTGGAAGAAAAAGATCTGGTTGATAGTTACAATCTAGGCGCCAATTCGTATGTGGTTAAACCAGTTGATATTGCGCAGTTCATTGATGCGATAAAAGTGTTGGGACAATTCTGGGCTGTTATTAATCAGCCACCTCCGCGTGCAGGTAAATAACCAGCTTTGGGTATAAACACTTTTAGTGCTTTCATTATGAATAAAAAAATAAAAATACTGCACCTTGAAGATTCTCAGAAAGATTCTGAGTTGATACACTCAATTATCAAAAGTGGTGAAATCGAGTTTGATTATTTTTTTATTGACAACGAAAAAGGCTACGTAAATATCCTGGAAAAAGAAGATATCGACCTGATCTTATCTGATTTCAGCCTCCCCGATTATAATGGTAATGACGCCTTAAGGGTTGCAAGGGAAAAATATTCCCACATACCATTCATATTTGTTTCAGGCGCAATGGGTGAAGATGCCGCTATTACTTCGATGTTAAACGGGGCCACGGATTATGTGCTTAAAAACAACCTTGCACGATTGGTTCCTGCAATTAAAAGGAGTCTTCTCCAATCAGAGAATAACCTCATGCGCAAGCAGGCCGAGAAGGCGCTGAAGGAGAGCCGGGAGATGCTTCATAAAGCACAGAAACTGGCGCATTTTGGGGTCTGGGACTGGGAAGCAGACCTTGATGTCGTTACCTGGACGGAGGAGCTTTATCAAATCGCTGGTCTCGACCCTAAGCATCCTCCACCCACCTATGCAGAACACGCTACCCTATATTCGCCACAAAGCTGGCATCTCCTGAAAACCGCTGTTGAAAACGCAATGAAAACAGGGGAACATTACGAGCTTGAACTGGAACTAATACGCTCCGACGGTATCATCCGGAATGTGATCGCCTTTGGCGGTGCGAAGCTTGATGGCAGGGGAAAAGCAACGGGTCTTTATGGTACGGTGCAGGATATCACTGAGAAGAAGAAGGCTGACGAGGCATTACTTGAAAGCGAGAGTCGTTATAAAGATCTCTTTGAGCAAACCCGCGACATCATTTTTTTGCTCTCGCCTCAGGCGTTACTGTTATCGTTGAATCAGGCATTCGGGAATATTACCGGCTGGCAAGTTCAAGAGTGGATCGGGAAACCTGTCTTTGACCTGCTTCATCCGGAAGACATTCCACTGGCCGCGAAACGTTTTTCGAACGTGCTGAAGGGTATTTTTTCTCAACCGATCGAGCTGCGACTAAGAAATAAATCAGGGGACTATATCCCATGTGAGGTCCTTGCCTCCCCCAGCATGAAAAACGGGATGAACAACGGTCTTCAGGGCATCTGCCGTGACATCACTGAACGCAAGCAGGCCGAGCAGGAATTAATAAATATCAACCAAAAACTACTCTTTCAGATCGAAGAGAAAGAAAAACAAGCAGAAGAATTGGTAATAGCCAGGAAAAAAGCAGAAGAAAGCGATAACCTGAAATCGGCATTTCTTCATAATCTGTCGCATGAAATCCGTACGCCCATGAACCAGATCCTGGGTTTTGCCAGTTTTCTCAGGGATCCGGATATTACTGAAAAACAGCGCGACAATTATATTACTATTATCAATAGTCAGTCATACCAGCTTTTACATATTATTACCAATATCGTTGAGATTTCCGAAATAACGACCGGACATGTGGATTTAAAACTGAGTATTTTCAATCTGAGTGAAATGATGGATGAATTGTTCACATCATTTAAACCCAAAGCAGAATACCGGAATCTGCAGTTAAGGTTAAATAAAAAAATAGCAGATGCGGATGCCATGATTCGGGGAGATCAGGTGAAATTGAAGAATGTTTTCGATCACCTGATCGAAAATGCCATCAAATATACAGATACCGGAAGTGTGGAAATAGAATATTCCAGGTCCGGCGACAACTTAGTCGTTGCAGTGAAAGATACAGGGATTGGGATAGCTGAGATTGAACAAAAATTTATTTTCGAGCAGTTCCGCCGGATTGAAACCAATATGCTGAAGAATTATGGAGGAATGGGTCTTGGCCTGGCCATCGCAACCGCATACATCCGTATGATGAATGGAACGATCAGGGTGGAATCTGAACCGGGGAAAGGCAGTACTTTTTTCGTTGAGATACCCAATATGTCTTTAGTCAGGGTTTCTGAAAGTGTCGTGAACAGATCGAAATCACGGCTTCATCCTTTTCCCGACTGGCAGGATAAAACACTGCTCGTTGCGGAAGATGAAGAGTCGAATGCAGATTATCTTACCGTCGCGCTACGCGCTACACATGTCCATCTTCTTTTTGCATCAAATGGATTGGAGGCTGTGGAACAATGCAAAACACATCCGGAGATAACGTTAGTCCTGATGGACATTAAAATGCCCCGGATGGATGGCCTGGAAGCAACGAAAATCATTAAATCCTTGCGCAGCGATTTACCGGTCATAGCAACGACAGCCTATGCAGGGACAGATGAAAGGGAGTTCATCCTTCAATCAGGATGCGACGATTATTTGCCGAAACCTATAAAACAAGAAGACTTGGTTGCGAAGATCCAGAAGTACATTTGATTTTAATACATGATTCGCATGATGAGTAAAAAAATAAAAATATTGCACCTTGAAGACTCTCTGAAAGATTCTGAGTTAATACACTCAATTATTTTAAATGGAGGTATCAGGCATGAATATTTTTTCACTGACAATGGAAATGACTTTTTAAATATTCTTGAAAAAGAAAATATTGATTTAATACTATCTGATTACATGATGCCGGATTTTAATGGCAATGAAGCGTTAAGAATTGCAAGAGAAAAATATGCCCACATACCCTTCCTGTTCGTTTCTGGAACCATGGAAGAAGATATTGCAATTAAAACGATGTTAAACGGAGCAACCGATTATGTGTTGAAAAACAAACTTGAGCGGTTGGTTCCCGCAATTAAAAGGGCATTGCATGAACACGAGCTTGAGAGTAAAGGTACCCTGGCCGAAATGAACCTGAAAGAAAAGATTGAGCTTATTGATATACAAAATGAAAAGAAAGAAAAACGGGCCGCAGAATTAGTCGTTGCCAACAAAGAACTTATCTTTCAAAATGAAGAGAAGGGAAAGAGGGCAGCTGAGCTGATCATTGCAGGCAAAGAGCTTATCTTTCAGAGTGAGGAGAAAGAAAAACGGGCAGCAGAATTACTCATTGCAAATAAAGAACTTCTGTTTCAGAACAGGGAGAAAGAAAAGCGGGCTGATGAGTTGATCATTGCCAACAAAGAACTGGCCTTTCAGAACGAAGAAAAAGAAAAGCGGGCCGCAGAATTAAGTATAGCCAATAAAAACCTTGGTATTCAAAATAAAGAGAAGGAAAAACGGGCCGAAGAGTTAATCATTGCCAATACGGAATTAGCCTTTCAAAATAAGGAGAAAGAAAAACGGGCAGATGAATTATTCCTGGCCAATAAAGAATTGGCCTTTCAAAACGAGGAAAAAGAAAAGCGGGCAGCAGAATTGATCATTGCCAACAAAGAATTGGCCTTTCAAAACGAAGAGAAAGAAAAACGGGCCGCAGAATTGATCATTGCCAATAAAAACCTTGCCTATCAAAATAAAGAGAAAGAAAAGCGGGCTGATGAGTTGATCATAGCGAATAAAGAGCTTGCGTTTCAAAACAGGGAGAAGGAAAAGCGAGCCGATGAATTATTCATTGCCAACAAAGAACTTGCCTTTCAAAACGAAGAGAAAGAAAATCGGGCTGCTGAATTAATCGTTGCAAACAAAGAACTTGCCTTTCAAAACGAGGAGAAAGAAAATCGGGCAAAGGAGTTAATCATTGCCAATAAAGAACTTGCCTTTCAAAACAGGGAAAAAGAAAAGCGGGCTGATGAGCATTTCATGGCTAACAAAGAACTTGCTTTTCAGAACGAAGAGAAAGAAAATCGGGCAGCAGAATTAATTATTGCCAACAGAGAGCTTGCCTTCCAAAACGAAGAAAAAGAAAAACGGGCAACAGAACTGATAAAAGCCAGGGAAAAAGCAGTGGAGAGCGATAACCTGAAATCGGCATTTCTGAACAATCTTTCGCATGAGATCCGTACCCCCATGAACCAGATCCTGGGTTTTGCAGGTTTTCTCAAGGATCCGGAGCTTACCGAAGGCCAGCGTGACGAATATATAGACATAATCAACAACCAGTCCCATCAACTCCTACATATTATTACCGATATCGTTGAGATCTCCAGGATTTCGGCCGGGCAGGTGGATTTAAAACTCAACACATTCAACCTGGGGGAAATGATGGAAGAATTACTGGCATCATTTAAACTCAAGGCAGAACACCGGAATCTGCAGCTAAGTCTTCATAAAAACATTTCTGATGCGGATTCTACAATTCAGGGAGATCCCGTAAAATTGAAACAGATTTTCAGTAATCTGATCGAAAATGCCATAAAATATACAGATATCGGAAGTATTGATATCGAATATTCCAGAGCTGGCGACAGGCTGATCATTGCCGTAAGAGACACCGGTATTGGGATTGAAGAACAGGAGAAACAGGTTATTTTCGACAATTTCCGTCAGATTGAGATCACCACTGCCCGGAAATACGGGGGATTGGGTCTTGGCTTGTCCATATCAAACGCATACATCCGGATGATGTCAGGTATGATCAGGGTCGAATCAAAACCGGGAGAAGGAAGTACCTTTTTTGTTGAAATTCCCTATGTTCCTGCAGTCCGTGTCACTGAAAGCGACATCAGGGTTTTTAAGCCCCCGGTTATCTTCCGGCCCGATTGGCATGATAAAACACTCCTCATTGCAGAAGATGAACCGTCAAACGTGCTTTATCTCCAAACTGTTTTACAATCCACATCCATCCATCTTCTCTTCGCCTCAAACGGGTTGGAAGCTGTAGAGCTTTGCAGAACCCATCCTGAGATTGAAGTCGTTCTGATGGATATTAAGATGCCCCGTATGGATGGCCTGGAAGCGACGAAGCTCATTAAATCCTTCCGGAGTGAACTGCCGGTCATCGCTACTACAGCCTTTGCCATGGAAAGTGAGCAGGAGTTCATTCTCGAAGCCGGGTGCGATGATTATCTGCCAAAACCAATAATGCGGAAGGATTTGCTTGAAAAGATTCAGAAATCCATAGGCAGAAAGGAACTCAACGCAGGGAGAAAAGATTACAAGGCGGCAAGCGAATTACTTAATGTGGATCAATAGCGGTTCTGACTGTTCTTATAGGACGGTTATATCATTGCCTGCCATGAACCGAAAAGGTGTGAATGATGTAACTAATTCCCAAAATTATGTAACGGTTTTCATGATAAAGGATAGGACCTTTGTTATATAATTTAATAGGTATGTAATTCAAGTTCTATATAGTTTTTATTTATACGATAATGGGAAATATTGAACTGGAAAAAGCAAAAGCACATATCGTTGTCGAGATCATTGAATATGTCCCTAATTCGGTTGTTATTAAAACGATTATTAAGAAGACGACCGGCAGTATCAGCGCGGTTTCATGTGACAGCGGCGAAGCGATGAGTGAAAAAATAATTCCGTTTGACAACTTCATCCAGATCATTGACGGGGCTGCTGAGATCGTTATTGATGGAGCATCGAATATTCTGGAGACAGGTGAGTCAATCATTATCCCGGCACATACATCCAATTATATTAATGCCAACAAGCGCTTTAAATTGATTTCAACGATTATCAAAAGTGGTTACGAATAATAAATAATTCACAAATAAAATTGACACTAATGAAAAAAACAATTTTTATGCTTGCTGTAACGGCGCTTATGGCAGGAACAATGTTTACCGGTTGCCAGTCGTCGTCAGAAAAAGTTGAAAATGCCCAGGACAAAGTGCAGGATGCAAAGGATCAAGTGGCAGTGGCTGAACAGGAATTAAACCAGGCAATTAAAGATTCTATTCAACAATTTAAAAAAGAATCGGAAGAAAGAATCGCTGCTAATGAAAAATACATTGCTGAATTCAAGGTAAGAATAGCAAAGGAGAATAAGGAAAACAGAGCCAGGTATGAACAAAGATTAGCAGAGTTGGAACAGCAAAACAGGGATTTGAGAATCAGGCTGGAAAATTTTAATGAAGAACAAAAAGACAAATGGGAATCCTTCAGGCTCAAATTTAACCACGATATGGAGGTACAAGGAAAAGCTTTCAGGGATTTTTGGGCTGGAAAAAAGTAAAAAGCCTTGACAGATAAAGAATTAAAATTACCATTTTACATAAAGGTAACCATTTTTCTCATTGGGTTGTTTGCTTTGCTGGCGATGCTATACATTGCTCAGAGCATTATTATTCCACTTGTTTTCGCGATCCTTCTTGCCATCTTATTACAGCCGGTCGTGAATTTTTTTGTACGAATGAGGATAAACAGGGTAGTATCTATTGTACTTGCTTTATTCCTTACCATTTTAATCCTTGCTGCATTTGGCGCTCTTTTGTTTTCTCAGGCAAGCCGTTTCAGCGAATCATGGCCGATACTGGCCGATAAATTTACCAGCATACTCAACCAGACCATCACCTGGGCTTCCGGTTATTTCGACATAAATCCCCGGAAGATCGATGCATGGGTAACAAAAACCAAAAGTGAACTCATCAATACCAGCAGCGCTGCTATCGGGCAAACTCTCGTCACCCTCGGCAGTTGGGTGGTGGCATTGTTCCTGGTTCCGGTTTATATCTTTATGATTTTATTTTATCAACCCCTCATCCTTGATTTTATCCGCAAACTCTTTGCTGAAAACCATAAAAAACAGGTTGGGGAAATAGTCACTCAGACCAAAACTGTTATTCAACGGTATCTTATCGGACTTGTTATCGAAGCGGTCATTGTGGCAACACTAAATTCCGCTGCTCTTTTGATCCTTGGAATAGAATATGCTATCCTGCTCGGGATTATTGGCGCATTGCTTAACGTCATTCCTTATATCGGTGGAATCGTGGCAGTGGCATTACCGATGATGGTTGCGATAGCGACCAAATCGACTGCCTGGTATGCATTATACGTTCTGGTAAGCTATTATTTTATCCAACTGATTGACAATAACTATATCGTTCCCAAAATAGTTGCCTCAAAAGTAAAAATCAATGCACTTTTTTCCATAATTGTGGTTCTTGCCGGGAATGCTTTATGGGGTATACCCGGTATGTTTCTTTCCATACCAATCCTTGCCATTGTAAAACTCATTTTTGACCATATCGAACCTTTAAAACCCTGGGGATTTTTATTAGGTGACACCATGCCGCCATTGTTAAAAATTAAACCGTTTTTTAAAAAAATAATAAATAAACCTAAATGATTGAGGTTAAAAAAGAAGGTGTATTATAAGTAAGTTTTACGATTCTTTGATGAGCGAAGATTACCGCCTGAAGATGGAAACGGCATTCAACTGTGAACCTTAATCAGGGTGCAGAGTCGACGGTAAGTTATCTGATGGCCAGATTAACAATGGGAAAATATAACATTAATAAATAAACATATGAAAGAATACAAATTATTCACTCCGGCATGGCTTGGATCTGTAAAAGTTGAAAACCGGGTTGTTATGGCCCCAATGACAAGGTGCAGGGCAATCGGGAATATACCAAATGACCTGATGGCAGAATATTATAAACAGCGCTCAGGGGCCGGATTAATTGTTACAGAAGGCACATCCCCATCGCCCAATGGATTGGGTTACGCCCGCATACCGGGAATCTTTAATGCACAACAGGCAGAATGCTGGAAGAAGATCACTTCGGCGGTCCATGAAGCGGGCGGTAAAATATTCGTTCAGCTTATGCATACCGGAAGGATAAGCCATCCCCTCAACATGCCTGAGGGATCACAGATAATCGCGCCTTCGGCAGTAAAAGCGGCAGGACAAATGTGGACCGACTCTAAAATGTTACAGGATTTTCCGGTACCCAAAGAGATGACGTTCGAAGATATTTTACATACCAAAACAGAATATGTTGACGCAGCGCTCAATGCATTGGATGCAGGATTTGACGGCGTGGAATTGCATGGAGCTAATGGTTATCTGCTTGAGCAGTTTCTGTCGCCTGTAAGCAATATCCGTCAAGATAGTTATGGAGGAAGTCTCGAAGACCGGTGCAGGTTTGTTATTGAAGTAGCAGATGTCGTAGCTGAGGCCATTGGAAAGGATAAAACTGCCATTCGATTATCGCCTTATGGAGTGGCCAGTGATATGCCCCATTATCCTGAAATCGACGCTACTTATATTCATCTTTCTGAACGACTAAACAACCTGGGGATAGCTTATATCCACCTTGTTGATCATTCCGCAATGGGGGCCCCCATCGTGCCGATGGAGATCAAAAACCAGATAAGGAAAATTTTTAAAAACACCATTATCCTCTCTGGCGGTTATGACAAGGAGCGGGCAGAGGCTGATATTCAAGACGGGCTGGGTGATCTCGTAGCTTTCGGACGCCCATTTATTAATAATCCCGATCTTGTTAACAGGTATAAGAACAACTGGCCCTTATCGCATGATCTTAATATGGATTTATCCTATACTGCTGATGAAAAGGGATATACCGATTACCCGCCCTATAAAGTCTGATAATGACCAATATGCAACAACTGGATCAAAACCCGCCTTCCTTTTGGAGCATCTCAGTTACAGAATTACTTAACAGGCTTCAGACAACGTCCGACGGTCTTACAACCGATGAGGCCAAAAAAAGGCTCATTAGCTATGGTGCAAACCGAGTGAAACCGAATTTGAACATGGCATACGAAGATTCGGGTATTTTCTTAATGAAGTCACGCTCGTACTGGTTATCCGAAGCAGAAAACCTTTTGACCACTTACCTGCTTTTATTTCTGATCGTTGTGATTTATATCATCGCTGCGGAGATTACCAAAACACTATTTTACAGGAGGGTCAGGTTTTGAGCTAAATGTGTGAATCATGTAACTTATTCCTAAAGTTGTGTAACATTATTTTCAACAGGTGATCATACCTTTAATCCTCAATTTTTTATGTTAATAAATAAAAAAGTGTTCATATTAAAAATTTAAAACTATGGCAAGATTGTTATTGATCATCGGGCTGATACTTGTTGTCCTTTGGTTGCTTGGATTTTTTGCGTTTCATTTAACAACCCCAATGCTCCATGCGCTGATTATTATTGGTGTTATTCTGATCATCCTTGATCTTCTGAACAGTCGACGAAATTGGTGGTGATTGCCTTAATTTGAACGAGTTCTCCAGTTCCCTGGAAGAATGATTACAGTTTCTCCCTGTTCAGTAATTTAAACTGTGCATGGAAATTCTTTTGTTCTCAAATTTCCACTTATCAATATATATGTGTGAATGATGTAATAATTTTCAATAGTTATGTAACATTATGTACAGTGATCGACCGTACCTTTTATCCTGATTATTTTTTTCGTCAAAAATAAAAGAGTATTCACAATTAATAATTTAAGCTATGGGAAGATTATTATTAATCATAGGGCTTATTCTTGTAGTCCTCTGGTTGCTTGGATTTTTTGCATTTCATTTCACGACCCCAATGCTTCATGCGCTGATTATTATTGGTATTATTCTGATCATCCTTGATCTTCTAAACAGTCGCCGGAACTGGTGGTGATCGGCTATTACTTAAGAATTAAAAAAACAAGGGAAATGAAAATCACCATTAATAATAAAAGGAAAATATTTGCGATTCAGGAAGAATTCAGCCAGATGTTTCCGAGTCTGAAAATTGATTTCTATGCTAAACCCAAAAAACCGGGAGGGGTTACATCAACCAAGCTGGTCAGCCGAAGCAGCAAGACACTAGAGTATTGCAGGACCATCAGCAGGGAAGGGACCATTGAAATTCAACCATCAATGATGATTTCGAATTTAAAACAAAATTTGAGAGATATATTCGGATTATCGGCTGAAATTTTTCAACAAGCAGGGAAGGGTTCCTATGAGTATCCCCTCAGTGATAAACGTACCCTCGAAGAAACCAACAGATTGCAACTGGTGTAATGGATCTGTAAGAACTTTCATTTTTATTTCTCCTTTCATTCATTCAGTTATAAATGAAAGCATTCACCATAATAGCTTTAATGATTTTATTTTCCCCATTTCTGTATGGGCAAGACGTGCCTCGTCAGAACCCCAAAAAGGTAGCTCCCAATGATACGATAGTGCCCGGTAAAGTCTCGAGGGAAAAGCAACTCGAAAAGATCGAAGAAGTAAAAGTAAAATTACTTTCAGATTCAACCGGCAATGAACCTGTAAAAAGTAAACTCGTTGATACCACAAAACAAAATAAATACGGGGATTTGCTCGATGACGACACGGCCTATAATAAAAGGTATCCATTCTGGATCCCCGCAGTTGAAACTTTTGGCGCTATTACTTTTACATGGGCCCTGGATAGGTTTGTATTAAATGCGGATTATGCGCGCGTAGGATTCACAACATGGAAAAATAATATAATATATGGATGGGAATGGGATACCGACCGGTTCGGTGTAAATTTTATCGGTCATCCATATTCAGGAACACTTTCTTATAATGCCGGGCGTTCGAACGGTTATAATTATTTTCAATCATTTGCCTTTGCATTCGGAGGCAGCCTGATGTGGGAATATTTCGGAGAGAACACCCGTCCGTCCTATAACGATATTATCAATACACCCATTAACGGATCATTTCTCGGGGAAATACTTTACCGCATAAGTTCGAACATTCTCGATGACCGCACAAGGGGAGCAAAAAGGGTTTTCCGTGAAATAGCGGCCGGATTAATTGATCCCATGAGGGGTTTTAACAGGCTGATACAGGGAAAATCTTTCAGGAGGACCAATAAAGAAGTCTATGAGAAAGAACCGATCAATATTTCCATTTATGGTGGAATGCGCAGGCTGAATGATTCTACAGTAAATATTTTCGGAAAATCAACCTACAGTGGAATGATCAACCTTCAGATTGATTACGGAAATCCGTTTGAAATCCGTAAACGGAAACCTTTTGATTTTTTCAAACTTCGTGTCGATATAAATATCGGCGTGGGAAGAAAATTTGTTGATAACGTACTAGGCCTTGGGATTTTATTCGGTAAAAATATGCAACTGGGAAAACTGGCAATGCTCATCGGGGGATTTCAATATTATGATTATTGGGATAATAAGAAATTTGAGTTGGGTACCATTGGTTTCGGTGGCGGAGTGATTTCCAAATTACCTTTGAGCAAGACGAGCAATATGTACACCAGGGTCCATTTTGCTCTTGTGCCTTTTGCGGGAAGCAGCACACACTATGGGCCTGATACTTCGCAATTCAGAGATTATAACTTTGGCGGCGGATTGGAGGCAAAGTTTGAAAGCACGATTAATCTTGGTAAATATGCGACTGCTTCATTGATCTATTATTTTTACTGGATTCGCACCTATATCGGGGTAAATGGAAATAATTTCATCCACATTTTTAAACCAAGAATTACCGTACGGCTTTACAAATTTCTGAATATAGGAATTGAGAATGACCTATATTACAATGACCGGTACCTACATGGCTATCCTGCCATACATGCACTTCAAACAGAACAGAAAATATTCCTGTTGTTTTATCTGGAAGATAAGCAGCGCAGAGGATATTATAACTGAAAGAAGCTTCAATCAAGTTGATAAACAAACGTAACCCCCATCCCCGTGGGGCTTACCGGAAGGATCTTTAATTTTTTCAGGTGGTTATTCATGATCGTCCTGCCGATGGCATAACCTATTGCCGAGCCTACAAACACATCTGTAAACCAATGATCATTCTGGTAGACGCGTGAAGCGGCAGTTAACCCTGCCAGGGTATAACAAACAATGGGGACCCAGATGGTTTTGCTATACGAAGTAGCGACCACTGTTGCCACTGCGAAAACAACAGTGGAATGCCCTGACGGGAAAGAGCTGTTGCTGATCGGCATAAATGGTCCATCCCACAAATTCGGATTGGGCGGGTTATCCTGGTAAGGTCGGTGACGGTGGGTGAGTTGTTTCAGGATCTGGGCTGCGACGAAACCGAATACATAAGCTTCCACGCCCTTTAAGGCAGTGTAGCGTGCTTTATCATCTTTCGTGATGGCGCCTACACCATAAAGGATTCCCAGCGCTGGCAGGGTATACAGACCGCTTCCCCAGGGCTCCAGAGCGTAGGTTGAAACACTGGTTACCCAGGGAGTCTGGTTCTTCCGGACTATTTGCTCGATCCGTTCACCCTGGGTAAATAATATGACGGTCGCAAAGGTAATACCAGAGAAAGCGATCCATTGATATTGATTCCACCGCACGGGAGCGATGACAATGTCACGCGCATCCGTGAGCCATGATTTAAAATAGGCTTTGTCAGGGATAGTAGAAAGCGTTCTTTCATCTTTGGGTATGGAACTTAGCGGCTTGGAAGCCAAGGTGTCATCCTGGGCCAGGGCATTGAAATGAATTACCAGCATTAGCCCGATTAAAAACAACGGATGATTTTTCATTAAGGCGAACCAATTAATGAGGATGCTTTTATCCCACCTTATTTTTAGGTGGTTCAGTTTTTTTAGGTTGTGATTGCTTTTCAGTTTTATTAGGAGGATTGTTTTTTTGCTGTTGCGGTTGTTGCTGCTGTTTTGGCGGTTGAACCTGTTTTTGCTATTGCGGTTGTTGCTGCTGCTTTGGCGGTTGAGCCTGTTTTTGCTGTTGCGGTTGTTGCTGCTGTTTTGGCGGTTGAGCCTGTTTTTGCTGCTGTGGTTGTTGCTGCTGCTTTGGCGGCAGAGCCTGTTTTTGCTGCTGCGGTTGTTGCTGCTGCTTTGGCGGTTGAGCCTGTTTTTGTTGCTGAGGTTGTTGTTGCTGCTTTGGCGGTTGAGCCTGTTTTTGCTGCTGCGGTTGTTGCTGCTGTTTTGGCGGCTGAACCTGTTTTTGCTGCTGTGAAGGCTGCTGCTTGACCGGTTGATTTGTTTTTTGCTGTGGTGTTGTGACAGTTCTTTGTCCTAATGGTTTCACATTTTGTAAACTCTCCACTCTGGATGGAGCAGGTTTCCGGCCGGTTGAAATATCTTTTTGCACCTGTGGCCTGTATAACTGAAGCTGATTATTTTTCAGGTTCTGACCGGGCTTACTGCTTTCTTTAATAACAATCGGGGTAAATGTTCTACCAACACGTTTTTCTACTTCAGATCTATCGGGGCCTGCATTGTATCTTACATTGCGTGTTCTATCTATCCGGGTATTATTTATTACGATGGAATTGCTGATGATCGTGACATTGTTTGAGGAGTTGACGTAGTAATTATTGATGTTGCTTCTTCCAAAATCCCTGTCTCTTACAAATGTCCACTGATTGTTGGGTACATTATAGATATTGCTATAGGCTACATCGAGGCTGATCCCAGGCCCTATAGGTGCCCATCCGTAATAATTTCCTGATCTTCTCCAGGTAACCCATCCCGGACCCCATTGATTATCAGGAACCCACATGGGTCCATAAACAGGATCGGTATACCAGCGACCATAGTGAAAAGGCGCCCATCCCCATGAATAATTGGAAACCCATGTCCACCCCTGATCGGTGAAAACCCAGTAACCGTCAGTGGCATAAGGAGTAAATCCGGGAGCTACATCGGGTACCCAGACATATCCATAATCGGGGGTGTCGACCCAAGTTCCATATGGGGTTAATTCATCATAAAAAACCTGGAAGCTGACAGATGCCCCCTGGGCCGATGCTTTTTGCGGTGCTATACATGTAACTATACAAAGCATCAGAAATAGAAAGATAATTTTGATTTGAGTTTTCATAAATGTCGTGTTAAATATGATGAAATTATCACGATACAAAGTTGCGCAACAATAAAGGCGTATGCGTTACACAATTCCGGAAAAGAGTTACATCATTCACACGTTTTAAAGTGTGATACGTCTTATATATTTTACTTGCTTAAAGTGAGAAGGCGTTTATCCGGCAATTTCCAGCGGACAGTAAAACCCATAGCCTCGGGAGCGGTAAACATACCCAGGGCCAAATTTTTAAAACGCCGGTTCTTATGTAATTCCGGAAGGACAATACCGATGATTGCACCAAGTGCAAAACCGACGGCAACATCTGATGTAAAATGCGACAATGATCCAATTCGTGCATATCCTATCAATGCAGGGGGAACCGCTGCAGCGAGGTATATAAGATATTTTAATGCTCCCAGGTTGGGATGATAGTCGCAATATACCTTTGCCATGAAAAAAGTACTGTAGGCGCAGGAAGCTACATGTCCGCTATAAAATGAATTCCGGTTATTGCATTTATTGCGTTCATCAATAGGAAATTCAGGATAGTAGGCTATTGGCCGGTACCGGTTCTGAAATTGGGGTCCAAGAGGACTGAAATTGTAAAAAGTAAATGTGACGGCGTGCCCTTCCAGATACATCAACAGCAAGTCAAGCCAATCCTTGCGAATGTTTTTATCAATCATAAGCAAGCTGGGTAAAAGAAAAATACCAATTTGCCCATAATCGGAAATCTTCGTGTACAAATCGCGATTTGATGGGTTTTGATTTAAAGCCCATCGGTCAATCGGGTTGATTAAATCTTTCTGTGCCTGCGTATTAATAAAAAGCAATTCTTCATCAGAAATCCCCTGCTTAGCTTGTAAGAGACGGATGCCAAGAAAATCCGTACCAAAACCTACGACTATTATACTCCCTGTCACCCAGTAGTTAACATGATAGCGTTTTATTTTTACATTTTTTCTTATAGAGTCCTTTATTCTCACTGTGGAGTCGGCTGAACCACAAAAAGCATTAACGCAAATAATCACTACATTCAATAAACAAAATATGTTTTTTATTCCGCACAATGTAACTTGTATTTAAAGGTAAAGGTGAGCAGTTTTATATTGAAAAGTATTACACAACTTCAGGAATTATTTACATAATTCCCACATTCTGAAAAACCTCGCGGGAAACCGAGTGAACTCTTCGATCTCATCGAAATTTGAATTTTTGTTTCCTAACCTCGCAAATAGCTGGGAATATGCTCGCATGAATTGAAATGTGATGTGTTTTTACGGTTGAGGATCCAAGCAAGCGCGTCACAGTATCATTCCCGTAAATGTGTGAATCATGTAACTTATTTAAAAAGTTATGTAACACATAAGCAGGAAGATGATCCTAAATTTGTAACAACCCTAGGTATAGATGGAATGAAAAAATTCAATCCTGTTGTCAAGATAAAAAGGGTTGCGACAGTGCAATCCATGAAGCTCAGCGAAAAAACATTGGCAAAAACTGCCCGGGCAAGCAACTTTTTAACTGATTTTGCAGATATTTTTTTGTTTTTAACATGTATCGTAAAAGAAACATTCTCACGAAACTTTGAATTTAAGGAATTTTTGCGTCAATGTTTTCAAATCGGAAATAAATCATTACCGCTTATTTCAATCACCGGAACCATTATGGGTTTGGTGCTTACGATTCAATCCCGCCCGGTACTTATTGATTTCGGAGCGGTAACCCTGCTCCCCGGAATGGTGGCAATATCTCTAATCAGGGAAATGGGCCCGGTGATAACGGCACTTATATGCGCAGGAAAAATTGGTTCTGGCATGGGAGCAGAATTAGGCTCAATGAAAGTGACTGAACAAATTGAAGCCATGGTAGTATCCTCTACCAACCCTATGCGGTTTTTGGTTGTCACAAGAGTGTTAGCAGCAACACTGATGATCCCATTATTAATTTTATATGCTGATGCACTTGGTATCTTCGGAAGTTGGGTAGGCGCAAATATTAAAGGCGATGTGTCTTTTGTTTTATTTTTCTCACAGGCATTTAGCCATGTTACTTTTATGGATTTTTTGCCTGCTGTCATAAAATCGTTTTTTTTCGGAGCGGTTATTGGAATCGTAGGATGTTATAAAGGATACAATGCCGGGCGCGGAACAGAAAGTGTAGGCATTGCCGCAAATTCCGCCGTTGTGCTGGCATCCCTGCTGGTAATAATTATAGATGTGATTGCAGTCCAAATTACCGATATGTTAAGATCATGAACACAGGTCAGGTTGATACCTTAAATAATGCTTCATCTAACACCATGAGTGGGGAACCGGTTATCGAAATAAATAATCTTAAAAAATCTTTTGATAAACAAGAGGTATTAAAAAATGTTTCTTTAAAGCTTTTTAATGGCGAGAACTTAGCAGTGATCGGTAAATCCGGTACAGGCAAATCTGTTTTAATAAAATGTATTGTCGGTTTATTAAATTCTGATGGCGGAACAATCAACGTGTTTGAAAAAAATGTGACTGCATTAAGCAGAAAAGAATTGGGCGAATTGAGACAGGAAATTGGTTTTCTTTTTCAAAGTGGCGCATTGTATGATTCCATGACGGTGAGACAGAACCTGGAATTTCCCTTACGAAGAATAAGAAAAAATCTTTCTCAAAATGAAATAGACGAAAAAGTAAAGGAAGTTTTGGAAAATGTCGGTTTATCTGATGCCATAGATAAAATGCCGTCACAACTATCAGGTGGAATGCGTAAGCGGATCAGCCTCGCAAGGACCATTATCGTTGACCCCAAGATCATGTTGTATGATGAACCAACAACCGGACTTGACCCGGTAACTTCTGATGAGATAAGTTCACTCATTAATGATGTACAAAAAAAATATAAAACTTCTTCCCTCATCATCACGCATGATATTGAATGTGCCCGCATCACTGCAAACCGAGTTATTATGTTACAGGATGGTGAAGTTTATCAGGAAGGAAAAGTAGAGGATTTTGAAAATTCAACCGACCCGATAATTAAATCGTTCTTTAAATAAAGTATCAGTCTCTAATGTTTAGTCAAACCCTTTGTGGTGATTTTTTAATCGTAAATTAATAATCGTACATCGTAAATTTTAAAAACATGGATACACACTCACAAAAATTTAAAATACGATTAGGGCTGTTTATTGCCGGAGGATTGGCACTTTTTGTATTTGCCATATTTATTATCGGGAAACAAAAAAATTTATTTAATCCTGTTTTTAAACTTACAACGACTTTTTATAATGTGAGCGGATTACAGGTTGGAAATAATATCCGTTTTTCGGGAATAAATGTAGGCATTGTCGACAACATCCGGATCATTAACGATTCAACGGTGAAGGTAGATATGTTGATTAAAAAAGATGTCAGGAAGTTTATGAAAACAGACTGCGAAGTGATAATCGGTTCAGAAGGACTTATTGGGGACAAGCTTTTAATCATAACGCAAGGCAGCACTGATGCTCCCATAGTAAAAGAAGGACAACAACTGATATCAACCGAACCTGTTGAATTAGATGCCATCATGGCAAGTTTGCAGGTAACGGCAGGTTATGCCGAAATTATCTCGCAGCAACTTGCGGAGATTATGTTTAACATAAACAGCGGAAACGGAACCCTTGGCCGGTTAATCCGGGATACAACCATGGCAGCAAATTTTAGTGAGACCATGGTGAATATTAAAAAAAGCAGTAAAGGGTTAGAGGAAAATATGGAAGCAGCCAAACATAATTTCCTTTTAAGAGGTTTTTTCAGGAAGAAGGCAGAAGCAGAAGCACTAAAGAAGCAAGAGGCAGAAGATTTAAAAGCAAAAGAACAGAAGAAGAAAGACAAAGAAGATAATAAAGCTGCGAAACAAAAAATAAAAGATGAAAAGAAATAATTATTTTACTTGTCTTTCCTGAACCGGGTCTGATCAATCCCTCGCTCCGCCGGCAATTTTAAAATGGGTTTGATGAACTTCCTCTGCAATATAAAGATTTGGCCCGGGGGCGCCCATGGCAGTAAGCTGATACGGGAAATCTTTGTTGAGCGCCTTAAAATACCCCGGTAATTCCACTACGGCTTCCCCGGAGGCATCCAGGATGGCTATTCCGTCATATACATTCTTCATATCGGGAGACTCGACGAAGGAATGATTCGCCGGTATGTGAAATATCAAGAAGAGGAAGAACGTAAGATGGAACGTGATCGTTCCGAATTTACCCTCTTTTAGAGGGTTGTTATTCTTAAAGCCACCACCTTTGGTGGTGGTAGTTTACTCATAGAAGTATTTGGCTTTCCGGGGGCAAACATACGCAAAGAAATAACATTATCCCGGCGGTCACTCCGGAAGTTGATCCCGGCTGCTTGTCCATGAATTCACCTGATCAGTGTAACCGTACCCGTCAGATTTTTATTTTCCCCGAAGTCATTCAGGTATGTAATTGTATATACATAAACCCCTGGAGGAGCCTGTTCCCCTGCGATTGTGCCATCCCATCCCTGACCGATATCCTGTGTTCCGAAGATATCTTTTCCCCACCGGTCAAAGATCTGCATATGAAAGGCCAGAATATTTTCAGTATGTACCATAGGCAGGAACAGGTCGTTCAAACCGTCGCCATTCGGACTGAATGCATTAGGCATACTGAGCGCCACAAAACACGGCAGCAGAAGCACCGAATCGGTTACATGACAGTTTCCAGCATTTTCGATGCTCACCGAATACCATCCCTGGTCGGTGACCTTAATGGAAAAAGTGGTATCGCCTGTATTCCACCGGTAGTGATCGTATCCTTGTGCGACATTCAGCTGAACTTCCTTATAAAAGAACAGGGTGTCATTCCGGCTGTTTTCGTTGCAAGGAGGATTGACGGTAAATTGGATTTCAGGGAATGAAAGTATGTCAATCGTTTTTTTGATCGTATCCGGACAGCCGCCATCGCATAAAATGATCAGCGTAACTTCGTATGTTCCGGCGGAATCGTATGCATGCCAGGGATTTAGAATATTCGTTATGAGAGGAGAACCGTCGCCGAAATCCCATATCCGGTTTGCCGGGGCATCGGGATTTATCGTACTCGAATCATGAAACTGGACGATGGAACCCCGGCAGCTTTGGCGAGGAGCTCCGAAACCGGCTTGGGCGATTACAATCTTCAGGGTGTCCTTAACGGTCACTTTACAGCCATTGGCTGAAGTCAGGACGCAACTATCTACCATTCCAACGTATGGATTTTGAATGATCGTTGACTGTGTCGTATCCCCGTTCGGCCATAAATATAAAAAGCCGGATGGCGCAGTTACAATGGCAACCGGGTCACCAGGACAAAAGGTGAACGTTAAATGTTTTGGGCTGCAATAGGCTGAGAGATAGGCATATCCGTAGTGGACGCCCAGAGCACAGTCCCTTGTTGTGAAAATGATTGAAACCGTTTGCCCGATATACTTCGTCAGATCTATTCCCATGGGAGTCCAGTCCTTCCAGACCACATTCTTGCACAAATGCCAGCCAGGCATTCCCTGGTTGGCAAAAACGTAGTAATACCCGCAAATGGAGTCAATAACATTGCCGGAACTATCAGAAACTTCAATGGTGAAACTGGGCGAATCTTCGGGAGTATGGGGCAGGTCCTGGAGAACAACGGCATATTTGTAAATAAACATGTTAGTTTCATCCGTAACACCGACCGTATATTTCAGTTGCTCTGCATGGGAGCCGGTGTCATCCCCGAGCCTGGCTGAATACGCTGCTCCGGGAGGGATGGGATTCAGTTTATCACAGGTATTCGGATCAAATGCTGCGGGAGCTTTAATGATCATGTGTCGGTTAACTGCAAATCCCACGTGAAGTGCTGGATTATTGAAATCTCCATAATAACCTTCCCAGTTAGAGAAATCTCCAAGGCTGAAGTCGGAATTGGGACAATTGCTCTGGCCTTGTCCATTGAAGGGAACAATGAAAGAATGGACAAATAAAATAAATGCGAATGTTAACGATGTGTTTCTTGTATAACTCATAAGGGCACACTCTCAACTTCAAACCGTGAAGATGAAACCATCATTATAAGTAAAACTTATTCATGTCCGGAGACATATAAGAATCCGCGATCCGGCATGGAAATAAAAGAAACATTGACGTCATGCTCTTTATGCAGCGGGCTGTTCCGCCTTTTTTTCCAGCTTGTATCCCAGCACGCAGGCGATCACCCCGCCAACGATTCCTGTGGTGATGATACTGGTAATTACATCGACAACTGCAGCGGCAACTGTCATCATGTTCATGGCCCCCAGCGAATAAAGGTCGAAGGAGAGGGTCACTAAACCCCCGAAGATCATACCAGCAGTCATTCCCTTCACGAACCGGTCGAACTTTGCCCAGCGCTGGAATATGAAGGCGATCAGGAACGACATGGCCAGTCCGGAAAAAAACGTCAGTAGCATGAATGTCCAGGTGTTCATATCCTTCATCAGACCCTCGAAATGGGTCATCTGCGTACTCATGAAATTTGCCAGCAGGAGGCCGTAGATCAGCCATCCCAGCAGGAACTGCACGATCGATCCTGAAAGTGCAGCAAGGATCAGTCTCTTTGTCATAGATCTTGATTTTTTTTGGTTAGTAAAAATAATCACTCTTATCAGACAACGGATTAATGCTTGAGCTCAGTCAGGATTCCTTACAAAATCCGGGGTTCAGGATAAGCGATCGAGGCAGGATGGTCAATTGGGAGATCCGGGATCGATCCTTGATCTGAGTTTAACGCACGGATTAATTTGCAAACAAATATAACTTTTTTTGTCCTGTTATTCTGTCACATGGGATTTTCGCAACCGAAAAAAATCACAAGGTGCCCAGGGGAACCTGAACAGATTACTGACTAAAAGGAATATTTTCTTTTAGTTTTTGTATATTCATACCCCAAAAACTTATCCTATGAGCAGAACTCCGGCCAGCATTTGGATCCTTCGGGTACTGGTTGTGTTTCTGATCGCGGTTGTGATCATTGTTTCTTTGGTTACTTACGTGATCCAGGACAAATCCCGGAAAAATATTGAGGAAGCAGCCCAGATACTGTATACAAAAGATAAACCGCTTGAAATTCTCGACCTGTGCCTGCAACAGATGTATGAGGTCGATAACGACTTCAGGCTGTACACGCTGTCATTCCGTAAAGAGCCATTCGAGCTGTATAAAAAGCAGCTCAAGCGGTTGGATTCCCTTACCGTTGCCCTGGAGACCAGTTTTGCCTCCGTTGGCAGCCAGGACAATCCAGCGTATTCCATACAGAGTGGCACCAAACAGAAAGAGGTCATGTTTTCCGATCTTGCAAGGTTGCGCAAAATGGCGGATTCCCTTCTTATCAACGCAAATTCACTTCAATCCCTTCATGAAGAAAATGTAATTGTGCGGATGGAAGTTAAAAGGTACAACCCTGATCTGACCGCTCTTTCCGTAGATACGATCGATCTCACCCAGGAACAGACCAAACAGAAAAAAGGATTGTTCAGCAAGATCAAGACTTTTTTTGTCGGTGAAAAGCAAAAGTCCAAAATTCACCGCCAGATCACAGTAAAATCAGGAACCCAGAGCGGTGCAGTTGCAGCAGACGGACCGGTTACAATGGCCGACATCGGCAAGGAGGTCGCCTCACAAACCAGCAATTACTATGAGGAACAGTTAAAAGCACAATACCTTCTCAACGAAAAGATAAAGGAAAAGGAAAAGGGAATGATCGAGCTCAATTCAAGGATCATTAGCAATATTGCGGTCATTTTCAATAAACTTAAACAGGAGAATCTGGTCCGCCAGGATAAAATACATACCCTGGCGGTCGTGAATATTTTAAAGAATTACTATATCGTTCAGCTCTGCTTACTGGTGGGCATAGCCCTGACGATATTATTTGCGATTCTGATTGCACTGAACATACGCAAGATCATTCGGTATCAGAAAGGAATCATTGCAGCAAGGCATAAAGCCGAGGCAGAAACAATTGAAAAAAGCAGGTTCCTCTCTTATATGAGCCATGAACTCAGGACGCCACTGACCTCAATCATTGGATTTACAGAGCAGCTCAGGGATTCAAGCCTTAATCCCGACCAGCAGAAATATATCCAGGCAATGACGAACTCTTCGGATGTACTCCTTATAACCATTAACGATATCCTTGATCTTTCAAAGCTTGAATCGGGAAAATTCCGGTTCATGAAATATTCCTTTTTGGTAAAGCCTGTTTTCGAGCAGGTCCTGAATAGCCTGAGGCCACTCGCGGCGAAGAAAGGAATGACTATTGAGCTTGTGGTCAATCTTCCTGAAACCACTTGTTTTTTGGGAGATGAGATCCGGCTGAAACAGGTATTGATCAACCTGGTGAACAATGCAATAAAATATTCCGATAAGGGAACGATCACCGTGACGATATCGGTGACGGTATCCCGAGGAAAGAGCAGACTCCTGGTCGACGTTGCCGATCAGGGCATCGGTATTGATGAGAACAAACTGAATGAGGTGTTTAGTGAATTTTCTCAGGTGCATGACGAGTCAGCAAAGAAATGGATCATCGGCACTGGTCTCGGCCTTCCTATCTGTAAAAAGATCGTTGAGCAGCAGGGTGGGGAAATCTGGGTAAAAAGTTCAAAGGGCGAAGGATCAACTTTCTCTTTCCGGATACCCTACCAGACCTTTATTGGTAAGCCAGAGGCAGCTGAGCCGGAGATAACATCCTTTGATCCCGGTATTTTCAGACTGAAAGAGATCCTGGTTGCAGATGATACCGAAATAAACCTGATCCTGCTCGATTCCATATTCAGAAAGTGGGGAGTGACGATAGACAGAGCCAGGAACGGATCGGAAGCCTTGGCACTGTTCAAGTCAAAGACGTATCACATGGTTCTCAGTGATGTATATATGCCTGAAATGGATGGGATGGAACTTACCGGTCAAATCAGGCATTCTTTTCTGCCTGGCAGTAAAGAGATCCCCATTATCATCCTGACTGCAAACCTGATCCAGGATGAAATCGAAAGATTCCGTCTCGCCGGGGTAACCGACTATCTGGTAAAACCATTCCGCACAGCCGACCTCTACAGGGTGGTCAGCCGCCATCTGAAATGATTGTAACGGTTAAGAAGTATTAATTTACGCAGATTTTCCCGCCGCCCAGAGGGATTCCTTCACCGACGAGTTTGATGATATACAAACCCTTCGTGAGATTTTCATTGTTAATAATAATCGAATGATTATTGTACAATTCGTATTCCTTAACCTGCTTCCCCAGCAGATCACAAATTATCAGAGCAGCCTTGTTCATTTTCACTTCGGGGTTAATTTGAAGGGTAGCCGTATTGGTAAAATGTTGCGGTCTGAATATAATTATACATCGCAACATCGAGCGTGTATTTTGTACGGTTAAGGTATGCAATCAAAGTATCGTCAACGCTGTGGTTCAGATATAAATAAAATTCTTTTCATTGTTGGGAAATCAAGTCAGATACTGTTTAACCGGTTGCGTTTACCAGGATTATATCTTTAGTGAAATATCCATACCTGTTTTATTTTACCTTCCCGTTTTTGATATAATCAATTCCTCTTTCTTCAGGAAGGCCGTAAGCAGAGGGGTAGAGATATTTCCCGCGTTCTTCGTCTGGCTTATCCACTTCTACCGGCACCCTGTTCTTTTCCGCAAAAACATCTTTCCGGATCCCGGTCACCTGCCAGGAGACTTTCATTCCTGACACTCCGCCGGCAATTTTAAAATGGGTTTGATGAACTTCCTCTGCGATGTATAGGTTTGGCCCGGGGGCGCCCATGGCAGTAAGCTGATACCGGAAATCTTTGTTGAGCGCCTCAAAATACCCCGGTAATTCCACTACGGCTTCCCCGGAGGCATCCAGGATGGCTATTCCGTCATATACATTCTTCATATCGGGAGACTCGACGAAGGAATGGTACAAATATTTATTTTCTGGATCCTGGGGATGATCGATCTTAAAGGATCCACCACCTTTGGTGAGGGTTCCGGTGATGTTCACGTTTCCTGCAAAGTAGCCGGCATAGTTTGTAGAACCGCCCGATGCAGTGCCATAAACAGCATAATTGGTACCGTTACCGGTTGAATTGCCAAAAACGCCAACACATGTAAAGGATCCGCCTCCCGAGCCTGTACTTTCACCATATACCCCATAATTATTATAGTTTCCTCCTGAGACTTTTCCATAGACACCGTAATGGACATAAGCCCCATTCGAAGTATTCACGATGCCTTCAACACCTTTCTGACCTCCTTCAAAATGTCCTCCGATGCCATAATGGGAGGTCGTATTCGATTTGCCAAACATGGCGATGGGATTATTCGCTGTGGTTCCCAGGCATTCCGCATGAACGATATGGGTCTCGGAATTGTCGTAGGTGGAGGTAAAAAATCCGGCATATTTTGAAGTATGGGCCACATGCAGCTTTGAGTAAACGTTCGGTGTGGATGTTCCGATTCCCATTTGTTCCATGCTGTTATTCCAGTAGAAATTTGAATTATAGTATAAAGATCCGCTAACATTCCAGAAAGCGATGCAATGTGGTGCTCCGCTTCCTGTAACGGTGTTTGCCGTCGATTGCATAATCTGGCCTGTTGAAGGATCGATACAGATGTTTGCCGGACTTGAGCTGGTTGAATTTTTTGCTGCTTCACAATAAAGTTTTGTATTCGTATTGGTTCCCAAACGGATCTCATTATCACTTTGAGCTATAGCATTATATCCGATAGCAATGCAATTGATTAATGCATTAGTAGCATTCCCGGCACCAGAACCAATAATGGTATTCTTATATCCGGTCGTGTTAATAAATAAGGCATCATGTCCCAAAGCCGTATTGTGGTACCCAGTGGTATTCGAACCAAGAGCATAGGCTCCGATCCCTAAATTATTTCTTCCATTCGCGGAAGTAGTTGGATCATTACCCGCCATAGAACCTTCGCCTATTGCTATATTGTAAGTGTTTTCGTCACCATGTCCGTTTTTTTGCATATACAATGCATGATGACCAAGTGCAATATTCCCATTACATGTTTGATTAGAGTCTAAAGCATATGTTCCTATACTGATATTGAACTGACCTGAGGTATTTGACTCTAGAGCATTAACCCCTATTCCGACATTATATATTCCGTCCATTGTTAAATTCCCTGCTTTGCGTCCTAAAAAGGCATTATAATACCCCGAAATAAATGGGTCTGTCCCTTTATAAATGATTCCCTCGTCGGTGTTACTTGATAACCTGATATTACCTGTAATTTCCAATTGTTCTTCAGGGGTAGATGTTCCAATCCCCAATCTTGAATTCGTGTTGTCCCAGAAAAAGTTTGGGTTGGAAGTCAAAGTGCCGGTTCCTGACCAGATAGCTACCTGACCAGCAGATCCATTACCCGTGAGCATACTGGCCAGTGAACGTTTGATCTTACCCGTCGCATCTACACACATATTAGCCGGGGCTGTGGTATCGGACGCATAAGCGCCTTTACAATAAAATGAAGTGATATTTGAATTTCCTAATCTTATCTGGTCGTTTGCGGTCGCTATCGATCCACAACCAATGACAGTAACATTGTGTAAATTACCCGTGCTGACATTTGCACTTCTGCCAAGTGCGGTATTGTCATAACCCATTGTATTATTTTCTAACGATGAAACGCCCACCGCTGTATTACTTTTGCCTGTGGTTGTCGATAAGGGTTGATTATTATACAATGAATTATATCCAATTGCAACGTTATCAGTACCGTAAAAATTCCCATGATTTGAGTAGGACTGTAAATACAAAGTCTGGTATCCGATAGCCGTATTATTACCCGCGGTAGTATTGTTCTTCAGAGCAAGTGATCCCATCGCCGTATTATAGTGTGCTAAGGTGTTGTATTCAAGCGCTTCATTTCCAATGGCGGTGTTAGCAATACCGGTAATATTTGATTGCAATGAAGATGCTCCCACAGCCGTGTTGGAATACCCGTCTGTCAAACTTGTTAAAGCCCCGTTCCCGATACCTGTATTATTACTTGCCTCGCCCCCAACACCAGTCATGCTGAAGTTCCCTGCATTCACACCCATAAACGTATTGTTTCCGGTGACACCCAAAGGTTGATAATCATGGATAAAACTTGATGTCCCTTTATAAATGATACCTGTCGTACTACTTGTGGTTACCGGGATCCTGAATGATCCGGTAAGTTCAAGCTGCTGACCGGGGGAGAAAGTCCCGATTCCGAGCCGTTCCAGTGAATTATCCCAAAAGAAGTTGGTGTTGGAACCGATCGTATTGGGATCAATCCAGAAAGCCACGCTGCCTGATGCCCCTCCGCCGATGATGGTGTTTTGGGTCGACTGCATGATTTGACCTGTGATCGGATCTACGTATAGATTTGCCGGGTTGGAACTGGTGGCATTTTTACCTGCTTCACATACAAACTTGGTATTCGAATTATTTCCAAGGCGGATTTCGTCGTTACTTTGAGCGATGGCGTTGTATCCGATCGCAATAGAGTTCGACTGGTCACTCAAACGAACATTTGCATTGGAACCAATGACGGTGTTTTGAAATCCCCCAATACAATTATTCAGCGCAATATGCCCTATGGCGGTATTATCATATCCAAGAGTGTTTGTTCCCAGCGCATCATGTCCGATGCCGATATTCCTTCTCCCGTTTGCGGAAGTACTTGGTTGGACATCATTTAATGCGATACTGCCGATTGCAATATTGTATGTGTTTTCGTCTCCCTCACCGGAATAAAGCCCATTTAAAGCCTGGTACCCGACTGCGACATTATTATTGCAGGTTGTATTTGACCGGAGTGCCAGATAGCCGATGGCGATGTTATAGGATCCCGTGCTGTTGTATCGCATCGATTCTGTTCCAAACGAGGCATTTCCCTGGCCGGTCACTGCAAGATTCCCGGAATTGACGCCCAGGAAAGTATTGGAAGTACCGGAATTATGGAGCAGCAGATCGGCTCCCTTAAAGAGGATCCCGGCGGTATTGACAGATGGTAATCTGAAGTTTCCTGTAATCTCGAGCTGTTCGTTGGGCGAAGAGGTTCCGATTCCAAGCCGGCCTGTGGCAACATCATAATGGAAGTAATCACTGAATGTCAATGAATAGATTCCGTCCCAGAAAGCCACTTTATTGGCGGCCCCGCTGCCGGTGTGGTTATCACCGCCAAGCCATAACCAGGTGGTTCCGTTGAAAAAATAAAAACCCGCTGAACCGTCGGTTTGATAAACCAATAGTCCCGTTGCAGGACTTGCAACAGTTGCTCGTTGCGCCTCCGTCATCCTGGGTGCAAGAAATCCTTTGATAATTGACTTAACGTCAAGCATGGCCGAAGGATCCGGGCTGGTCCCATCGGTGTTGATTCCTACCTGGGCATGGGTTCCCATGGCAACCAGTATGATCGCCATCAGGGAGATAAATGATTTTTTCATAACCAGTAATTTTATAAAATACTCGAACCTAAACACGCTTCACACTCCTGAAAACCCGAATGGACCAGCCCTTCTCTCCATCAATCATCTGGAACCGGAGCAAAGAATTATCTTCCGGTTTATTTCTTTTCCGTTTGTCAACACGAGGTTCAGGGTGTAAAATCCGTCGGGAAAGCCTGAAAGGTCCAATGAAAAGACAATTTTCCCTTTTGGCTCTTCCGAAAAAACAACATCTCCGGCAAGATTGATAATCCTGTAATTCTCTATCCCGGTGTGATGTCCAGGCACCTTCAGGCTGATCCTGCCGGTAGTGGGATTTGGATAGATGATCATCTCATGATCCTGAGGATTGTTAATGCCAAAGGTGACATACTCAATGACGAAATACAATTCGTTCGTGACACCAATATCATTCCATTCTCCGGCAACGCCCAGCAGGGTTGTTCCTGCTGGCCAGCCTGCGAGCGCAATGGCTGCTCCGTCCTGGTTACCACCCCAGTTATCCGGTTCGTTGGGTGACCCGGTTGAGGTTCCGCCCCAGTTGATATAGGATAATCCGACAGCCGATCCGCCCCCTGCACCTGCATTGCCTTCCCCGTTCCAGAAGTTCTGACCTGACCCGTCGTTATTCCCGTCCCAAATCCACATACTTTCCGATGGCTGATCGGTGGCACCGGTCCACACATATGCAACGCCTCCTCCGTCATTGACAATGGTATAATTTACAGGGACACCTGCTCCGTTGACGATGGCATCAAATACCGCATTCTGCTCTTCAAGGCTTTCAATCTGGACCAGTACTCCGCCCCGCTCCACGGCACAAGCAGCAGCATCCGACCAGCTTTTCTTTTCTTTGACCACTTCATAGGGTTGTCCCTGAAAGGTGAAGGCATAAATATTGGCAGGTTCGGCACATACCTGACCAAATGATACAGCTTTTCCTGATAACGTGTACATCACAATCAGGACGATGAATACTTTGTTCATGGCGTTAAGTGTTAAATCCATAATCATATCTTATTATCAAGATGGTTCCCGGGAAGCAGTGAAACTTCATGATCTGTTAACAAGTGGCTAAAGGGAGGAAGAGTTTCGGGAGCCGTTAATGGTTAACAGGGGTTTAGTTTAATGGGGCAATATACAACATATTAACAGGAAACGCAAGTGTTGGAATAGAGAAATCAGGAAGGATGTGATTATCAGATTTATGCTTCCGGCGTCAACCGGTTGTTCAGTTCAGCCATTTCTGCCTGGAGTTTCCGGATAAGCCCCTCTTTCCTGGCAATATTGGTCTTTGCCGATGCGATCCTTGCCTTCAATCCGGCAAGGGTAGTAATCTCCCTGCTTCCCGAGATGGCAATCTCCAGCTGATCTTCAATTTCCAGGAGATAGGATCTTTCTTTTTCCAACTCTCCCTCGAGATTGAAAATTTCTGTTGAATATTCAGAAACCCTGTAATTCATTTTCACTTCCCAGTTCTTTTTCTTCTGGCGGAAGAATTCATCAAGCCGTTTACTCAGAATATCAAAAGCGGTCCTGAGGCGGGCATACAACTCCTCCCGTTGTTCCGGGATGAGCTTTATCCCTTTGAATTCCGACTGGATCTTCTTCAGAAATTCACGGGTTTCTTTATACTGGTTGGTCTCCTCAGCCTGCAACAACCCGTTTTCGACCAGGAGCTTCAGCCGTTCGTAATTTTTTCTGGCATCACTTTCGTATGCGGTCCTTTCATTTTCATGATAGGCTTTCACCTTATCGAAGGCTTCCTGCAGGCGGGGATAAAGTATCTCCCGGTGTTCCCGGAGGAGACGGGTGCCCTTGAACCGGGCCTGTACCTCCATCAGGAAGTTCCATGTTTCTTTAAAACCTTTCGGATTTTCTGCCAACAGGATGGCTTCTTCCACTTTCTCCTGCAGTTCGATATAATTCGAATAGGCTTCGTTCTCAAAATCGCGGCGCTGTTCATCGATTTTTTTGTTGACTTCCTCAAATGCATCCTGGAGACGGCCATACAGCTCTTCCCGGTCTTCTCTGCGAAGTTTCAGGCCTTTGAACTTGTATTGTACATCGATGAGATAACCCTTGGCTTCACGAAGATCATTCGCTTTGCTGGACATGGAAAGGGCATTCTCGAGGTGGCTTTTCAGTTCCTGGTAGTTTTTAAGTAGATCTTCATCCGGTTTTTTTTCCTGGTCCATGGTTAATGAACTAATTAATGATTGGGATGGGTGATATTCCGCATAACATCTATGGTCGCTTATCCTGATAAAGGGAACAAATATCGGTCTTGTACAGCTGAATAAAATCTTCCGTGAGGATCTTATGCAAGGTTATAAAGAAACCATCTTTCTTCGGATCATAATTACCCAGGATGAAAACATACCGGAGCTTCTTGGAAGGATGACCCTTGTTCAGGGTGAAATCAATGTACTTCTCCTTGTTCATCGGATTTCCAATATAGTAATTTGGTCTCTTTTCCTTATTCCAGACGACCGGAAAAAATCCCGTTGCGCATTCATAATTGTACACCATCAGGATGGGCTTGTCGATGGCGAGATAATCGACGAAATGACCGGTGAACCAGTTTTCCATACAATATACCGGGAGGACCATACTGTTGGGTGCAATGTAATCGGCAGCCTTGTTGCATTCAACCGCGATCTTTTCCAGGTTGCGGATATTCGGATTGTAAAAATTGATCTGGAGGATATTTACGTACAGGCCGACGAGTGCAGCGCCGATTCCGATCCACCAAGGGATCCGGAAAGAAGAAATCAGGAGTATGGTCAGCAATAAAAAGATAAATTCAAGCCGCAGATTGGTATAGCTGGCATCCCCATATGCATCGGGCATGAAGAGGAATAGCGTAAAGAGGACAGTCAGACTGCCTAAAAGCCATAGGGAGTGAAGTGACGGACTCATTGGGGCCCGGGGAGAGTTCTCCGGGGATTCAGTCTTATGGAAAAGGCTCACAACCAACCTGGCTAAAAACGAAATTATTCCCAGTCCGATAAGGATTACCAGGAGGTAAAAGAAAAGTCTGGTATGCTGGCTTTCAAGGATTGGATTCAGGGAGATCAGCGGATGGAGATTGACAAGGTATTTGATCAGTTCTTCCCGGACAATATAGGTGATGTTTTGGGTAGAAGGTCTTGAATAAAAGAAATAGATAAATAGGATCAGCGGAATGAGGGACACAAGGGTTAATGATAGAACTGAGCGGAGAAAGTTCTTCAGGATTGTGTTTACATCAGCTTTTTTACAGAGATAATCTGCAGTAGTTCTTGCGATGATGCGCAGTACTATTACGATCAACAGGGTACCAAAGACAAGGATATGGGAAAAATAGGTCAGGGCGACCAGCAGGAATAAAACCACCATTTTTCTTGCATGCAGAGGTCGATTCTCTGTATGCAGCCAGTAGTTCAGGGTGGCCAGAAAAAAGAGGACCGCAATGCAGAAATTAAAGAATCCGAAGAAGAAGAACATGGAATGGGTAAACGGGAAGATCAGATAGCTGTACAGGTAATTTTGCGGCGCAATGGTCCTCATCAGCCGGCGGAAGAGGAAGGGCAGACCGATCAGTAAACCCACGATCAGGATCTTTTCGGCAATGAAAGCCGGAAGAAAGAGCTGAAACAACGCCAGGACAAAATGGGACGTCCAGTTGGGTACCGGCTCGGGATTGAGCTGAAAGAACTGTCGGAAAAGATCGTTATGATAAAACAGGATTTGATTGATGATGTTGGCGTTGCTCAGGTGTGAGGCGCCATCGAGTGTCGGAAGGAATTTTAACGAGACAAAAGGAAGGAGATTAACAATGGTGATAAGGCAAAAGATGAGGATCTCTGCTTTTTCCCATATTTTTCTATCCATCATGGTCGATTTTGCAAACGGACGGTATCATTCCTTTTCTGCCAGGAATAAAAGGAAATCCCTGATAAGTGGTATTTCCTCCGGTGCGATCCCGTTCTTGATAAGATAAGTGACATCTTCTTCGTATGCGGCAATAACATCCTCCGTCTTCAGGATTCCGAATGCAAGGCATTGCCTGTAAAAGGAGGCAGCTTCCTTGCGCTTCTTCAGACATAGCTGAACGTGTCCTGAGTTCATCAGGTCATAGGGTGATGGAGGATTGGCAACCGCAAGGATGTCCCGGTAGGCTTCTTCAGCCTGGCTGAGCTTCCCCAGGACAAACTGACTGTAAGCAATCGGACGCAGGACCTTTAGGTTATCCGGCGTATAAAAACCGACACGGGCATAATACTGAAGGGCTTGTTCAAAGTCCTTCAGGTACAAATAGCATTGTCCGACCTGAGATTGAATATGCAGATCATCCGGCTGGAGGGAGGAGGCATCTTTGAAATACTCCAGGGCAGCATGGTAATCTTTCAGCTTCAGGCTGCACCACCCGAGCTTCTTCAGGATCCAGAAGCGATCTGTATCAAACAACTCTGCTTTTTTATAGAAATCAACGGCTTTGCGGTAGTGGCCTGTTTTCTGGTAGCAATAAGCGATTTTCTCATAATGTTCCCCTTTTGGAGAGGTCCTGGCCGTTAAATATTCATAGATACTGATGGCTTCATAATAATGTTCTTTCTCGAAATAAAAAGAAGCCAGCCGCTCCGTAAATCCTTCCTTGTCGAATAAGGTCTTGTAGAACCACAGATCGTTAAAATGGATCTTAAACTGGAAGATATCCTCAAATTCCGCCTTCAGGGGATGTAGCTTGTAAAAGCGGTAAAGGTCCTGAATATACTGGATAAATATTGAATTTGATTTAAGCGACTGATCGAGAAGCTGTTCTTCAGTGGCCATTTCCTGCATCTGGGCGAACTCTGCTTCAAAATTCGTCACGATAAGGCTCCTTTGCTGGGCCGGAATTGCAAGAAAATTCAAGGCAAATGAATATTTATCCGAGTTGCAGATGTAAAAAGCGTTGTCGAGGCTGGTGATCAGGCGCTGATTGATCTCTTCCTTTTCGGAATATGCATTCCGTATCTCCGCATGATCCGGGTGGAAAGGAACGAACCAGTTAGACATGATGTTGAAGAAGTCGAACCGTTTAAGCAACCGGAAGGTGCTCATAAAGACATCACCACCCTCCATCTGCATCCGGGAAAATTTTTCGATCTTTTCGAATAATCCCGGAACCTCCTCTATCATGTCCTTCCATCCAGGGTTTTTATCCTCCATATCTTCTTCTTCCCATGGTTCCGACAAGTGGAGCTTATCCTCAATCTTGGGCATCATTTTTTTCATCTCCGGCAGGACTTCCTCTTCAAATTCACGCGTTATTTTCTCTGTTTCCCTGGCCATCAGCAGTTGAAGAAGAATAATTTCAACATCTCTCGCAATATTTTCCTCATCACTCACCTGCTTCAGACGTTCATTCAGGCCGGGATAGAAAATAAGCCGCTGGTCATACACCAGCAGGCACAGAATCAGTCCGGTCAGGGCACGTTGGTAAACCTGGGTCTGACCAGTCTCGATCAGGTCAATGAGCAACAGAAATTTCTGGACATCAAAGTGATTCAGCAGGCTGAGGGTGATGGCACTGGCTATGAGGCATTTCTCCGGCCAGTCACCGGCCTCCGGGCGGGTAAATCTCTGGATCAGGTTGAACAGATCGTCTCCGACCTTATCGGTAAGCCAGATCAATCGGAAAATTGAATCCATTTGTTTCAGTGGAATGCCAGATGCCGCAGGCGGTTCACTCTGCTGAAGGTCGTTTTCTTCCATCAGCCGGTTGAATTCACGGTTGAAAAAGATCTCTGAAATGGCGGTGGTCATGAATACGGGTTCCGTTCCGAATTCCCGGCAAAGACTTAACTTTTCCTGTTTCCTTTCAGGAAAGTACTGGTCAGCAAGTGAATATTTTACCTCATCTGCCAGTTCCAGCATTGAAGTGGCTAGGGTATTCAGGATGGAATCCTGCCGGGGATCCTTGTACCCCTCAAAAGCATATCGGAGTAAGGTTTTATAATTTTCGGCCAGGCTTTCAAGCCGGTAATGATAATCCGATTGTTTGACCAACCGGATTACCTGTCCCAGCTCATCCAAAGAAGCTTTGAATTTCCGGTCAAAGATAAGCGTGCAGATGCCGGTGTAACGTTTTTCAATTTCGCTGCGGTCCATAATCAGGAATCTCTTACAATGAGAACGGACAGGGAAGGAAAAAATTTCTTAACTGTCAAAATCTTACTCCGATCGTAGTGACGATGGCCTGTAAATTGTCGCTGGTATTGCCGTGAAAGATATAGTTACCCCTGGCAGCATCCAGATAGCGGTATTCCACCCTTATATATCCGATCTTGATCGGCCGGTATTCAAATCCGAATGTACATCCGTTGATCAGCAAACCCCTTTGTTTTCCTTTATAATAATAAACACCTGACAAAAAACCATCCGGATCATTGAAAAATTCGTATCGTCCGGTAAACGATAAATGGTCGTGCAAACGGTACTGTATCTGAATAAAGCCTGAGAACATGGTGGCAACCTTATTGGTGTCGGGCGCCATCTGTGAATTGGTCTGAGCAGCAAAGTCCAGTTGTCCGACAATTCCGATCTGTTTCATCGGGTGGTATTCAACAATCAGGTTGTTATATAGGATGTTGTTATCAATGTCGGCATCTATAAGGGCCTGGTTTCCGAAGAAATTGTTAAAGGTTATCCATAGGTTGTTCAGCGGTTTATAGGTAAAGAAGATCATTCCGGCCATATGGGTATTTTTCCCGTAAGCCACGGAGTATGGATTCCCCACCATCATACCTCCGCTGAACTTATCCGAGAATTGATAGGATAGTTTACAACCGAGAATGCTTCCAGGCTCAAAGTAACCGTCGATCGTCACGGTGCTGATCTGATTCAGCACGGCCCATGAGGATTCATATCCAACCGGGTTCAGGATATAGCCAAAGTCTATCCATAGTTTTTTCCCAAAACGGAACCCGAAGTTGGCCTGGCGTAGATTTTTAATGAACTGGGCATTAGGTGCGGCAAGCAGGTTGGGAGCGTCGCCATATTGCAGGATAAGCTTTCCCCTGACTTTTTCTGCGTTGTAATATACCTCAATGGCAGCGTGATTCATACGGATCTGGTTCTGAACAGGGCAGTTGGATGAAAACGGAACGATGGTGGAGGTGTCGTTCTTGCTATTGAGGACCCAGTTATAATAAGTATCGATATAAAATCCGAAGGAGAAGTTCTTCAGTCTATTGAATACTTTGGCTTTTATTTCATCGGTGATACTGTCGACTTTGTTTTGTGCAGTGAGACCTGAAAAAAGGAACAGAAAAAAAGTAAAGAGAACCCCGCTTTTCAGTGAAATCAGATGTATTTTTTTTATGACCTCCTGCATCCGTTTTTTTTAATTATCTCCAACCACCGCCCAATGCACTGTAAAGGTTGACCAGCGCCGTCATTTCGTTGCTTTGGGATTGAGAGAGGCTGATCTGGGATGAAAACAACATACCCTGAGCGTTGATCACATCCAGGTAGCTGGCGTAACCGGCGTTGTAGAGCTGATTCGACAGGTCGAAGGCAGTCTGGGCCGCATCAACCGTGGTTTGCTGACATTTGACAATGTCGTGTTGTTTCTTCACTTCAATGATGGCATTGGAAACTTCCATCAGCGCATTGTTGATGGTCTGCTGATAAGTATAAAGCATCTCCTCCTTCCTAGCCTGAGCTTTCTTTACACCGGCCCTGAGCTGGCCTCCGGCAAAAATGGGAGCCACCAGACTCCCCAGGGCATTATAGATGAAATTCGTCGGGACGAAAGACCCCCCGGCTGCTCCCGAGATGCTCAGGGTGGGTAGCATCATCGCGCGGGCTACGCCGATATTGGCATTGGCCGCAACCAGCGTCTGTTCTGCCATGATGATGTCCGGACGGCGGACAATCAGTTGTGAAGGAATTCCAGGTGTTTTAATTCCGGGTACATTGATCTGGTCAAGCATGGCGCGTCCCCTTTTGATAAAATGAGGGGTTTCACCAAGCAGGGTACTCAGGTAATTCTCTTTCTGAGCAATCAGCATGTCCAGTTTGGGGATCTCAGTCTCAACAAGAGCGAGTTCCGCTTCCGCTTGTGCCACCACCAGACCAGAAGCAGTCCCGGCAATCAACTTGGCTCGTACCATGGCCAGTGATTGTTCACGGATCCGGATGTTCTGCTTTGAAATGATATATTCATTATCCAGCTCCAGCAAATCAAAATAGTTGGAAACGATCTCCTGGATCAGCATTAACCTCACCGATTGCTGGTAAGCTACCTGTGCAAAGAGATTCGCACGGGCTGCTTCCTTCGATCTCCTTATTTTGCCCCAAAGATCGATTTCCCAGCTGATACTCCCATATGCCTGCAGAGTACTGTATTCAGCTGTCTGACCTCCGGGCAGGGATTGTTTCTGCCAGCCTCCATCAGCACCAGCACCGATTTGTGGCCATTGCTTTCCGCGTTCTTCTTTAAAAGCGGCTCTTGCCTGTTCTATTCGAGAGAAGGCTATCCTGATATCATAATTATTTTTAAGACCGGTCATGACCAGGTGCTGCAGTACGGTATCCTTGAACAACGTGACCCATTCGAGATTTGCCAGATTGTTCGTGTCGGAACTTTGTGCAAACCGGTAAAGGCTGTCGAACTTCATTGCAGGTCGTTTGTAGTTCGGACCCACTTTGCAACTGAAAAGCCCCACAATCATTGCAAGACATAATACCGGGACTAGATATTTTACTCTGCTTCGAGACATTGAATATATTATTTACGATTTACGATTTTGGATTTACACTTTTATTCGCCACCTCATTGTCTTTCCCTTCCTTCTTCCCCTTTAACCTATACTCAAGCTTCTGGAATGCGACATACAGCGATGGAACGATCATGACCCCGCAGATGGTTGCCATCAGCATACCTCCGAAAACACTTGTGCCCAGAGCATGACGGCTGGCAGCACCGGCTCCGGATGCGATCACCAGAGGAACCACACCCAGGATGAAAGCAAATGAAGTCATCAGGATGGGACGGAAACGGAGCTTTGCGCCCTCCATGGCTGCATCAAATAACGGACGCCCGGCTTCATGCTTCTGTTTGGCGAACTCAACGATCAGGATGGCATTTTTGGCAACCAGACCGATCAGCATGACCAGACCAATCTGGGCGTATATGTTGTTTTGCAGGCCACGGGCCATCTGCAACCCGAATGCACCAAAAACACCAAAGGGAATAGCAAGCAGCACCGGGAAGGGTAAAAGCCAGCTCTCATATTTTGCAGCCAGCAGAAAGTAAACGAAAATGAAGCAGAGAGTGAAGATATATGGCGCCTGCCCCCCGGAGATAAGCTCTTCACGGGTCATACCAGAGTATTCATATCCAAAGCCGTACGGAAGGGTCTTTGCTGCAACTTCCTTGACAACTTCAATACCCTGGCCGGTGGAGGATCCGGGCGGGATACCGATGGTAAAGTCGGCAGAACTGAACAGATTGAATCGTTTAACCACGTCGGGACCCTGTGTGGGTGTAATAGACACAAGGGTTCCCAGGGGAACCATATCCCCGGCGTTGCTTCGGACATATACTTTGCTGATGTCTTCCTTATTAGCCCGGTAAATTGCATCGGCCTGAATAATAACACGGTACGATTTTCCAAATTTGTTGAAGTCATTGACATAATAACTGCCGAACAAGGACTGCAGTGTCGTATATACGGTGTTGACCGGCACTCCCATCGTCTTTGCTTTTTCTTTGTCGACCGTGAGCCTGAATTGCGGAATATCAGTACGGAAAGCAGAAAAGATACTGGTCAATTCTTTATGTTTGACCAATTCCTGATAAAATCCGAAAACAACCTGGGTCATCTTATCAAGGCCGGCGCCCTGCTTGTCTTCAAGCTGTAATTCCAGACCGCCGGTCTTTCCCAGACCGGATATGGCAGGAGCATTGAAGGCCATACAGATACCACCTGGTAATTTATTCAGTTCCGCTTGCAGTTGTTTGATGAGCATTTCAGCATGAAGGTTCTTGTCAGACCTTTCTTTCCATGATTTCAGCTTGATGAATGCCATAGCATTTGTAGTACTAACCGAGTTGTCAAGGATGGAGTAACCGGGGATCATGGTATATGATTCCACACCAGGTAATTTGGCGACCAGGGCTTCAACCTGCCTGGTAAGCTTATCGGTCTTCTCAAGCGAATATGCTTTTGGCGTATTGATATTAATAAAGAAATAGCCCTGATCTTCGGAGGGAAGAAATCCGGTTGGCAGGAATTTCATGATAAAAATGGCCAATACACAGATCAAAACGAGAAACATCACCGGGCGGGAGAGATGATGGGTGAAATTATTGACGATTTTCATATACCCCCTGGTTGTTCCCTCAAAGCCTCGGTCAAATCCACGGAAAAATTTGCCCAGGAGTCCCTTTTTATCCCGTTTGGGTTTTAACAGCATCACGCAAAGAGGTGGGCTTAAGGTCAGGGCAAGAAGTGCAGATATTAGAATGGAGGAGATAAGAGTAAGGGCAAATTGTTTGTACATAACACCCGTTGTTCCACCGAGGAAAGAAACAGGTATAAATACTGCACAAAGTACCATAGTGATGGTAAGGATGGCTCCTGTGATCTCCTTCATCGTTTGTTTTGTTGCCTCGAGGGGTGAAAGCTTCTCGCTGTCGATCTTCTCCTGCACCGCCTCCAGCACGACAATGGCATCATCCACCACGATCCCGATGGCAAGAACGAGTGCGAATAAGGTAAGCATGTTGATCGAAAAGCCCAGGAAGTTGAAAGCTGCCAGTGCTCCGACCAGCGAGACCGGGACCGTGATGGCCGGGATCAGTGTTGCCCGCCAATCCTGGAGGAAAATGAATACCACGATAAAGACCAGGATAAATGCTTCGAAAAGGGTTTTTAAAACTTCTTCAACGGAAGCAGTGACAAATTCAACGGTGTCAAGGCCCTTTTTATACGTTATTCCCTGCGGAAACTCCTTGGATAACTCATCCATGGTCTGGTCGCATAGTTTCCTGACCTGGACGGCATTGGAACCGGGTGACTGGTAAATGGCAATGACCGGAGCGGTCTTTCCATCGAACCGCCCAAAGGCATCATACGTCTTCATCCCAAGTTCTATCCTTGCGATATCCCTCATCCTCACGAGCGATCCGTCCTTGTTGGCTTTGACGATGATATTCCCGAATTCCTGCTCGGTGATCAGACGGCCCTGTACCCGGATCATCATCGACATTTCCTGGCCTGGTGCGGCTGGAGATTTCCCGATCTGGCCTGCAGCTGCCTGCACGTTCTGATCTTTGATGGCTGATTGCACATCCTGTACCGATACTCCGAGTCCTGCCATCCGTTCGGGATTCAGCCATATCCGCATGGCATAATCATCGCCCCCGAAAAGATTCACGTCACCCACCCCATCAATCCTCTTTAGTACGTTGACCACGTTAATATTGAGATAGTTGGAAAGGAATTTCGTGTCATAGGCCGTATCATTGGAAACCAGGGCATAAAGAAGAAGAATACTGGGTGACTTTTTCATGACGATAACCCCACCCTGGATAACTTCCGGAGGCAAAACATTCATAGCACGCTGGGTCCGGTTCTGGACATTGACGGTCGCCATATCAGGATCAGTCCCAACTTCAAAATAAACGGTAATGTTACAGGACCCGTCGTTGGCACATTGCGAGGTCATGTAGGTCATATTATCAACTCCGTTTATCTGTTCTTCAAGAGGAATCGAAACCGTTTTCTGAACATCCTCTGCATTGGCACCCGGATAATATGCCGTGACCTGGATTGTGGGCGGAACTACATTAGGATATTGTGAAATCGGAAGCACAAACATACTGAGAATCCCGACCAGGGAGATCAGGATGGCAATCACTGAAGAAAGGATAGGACGCGTTATAAATTGTTGAAGCATACTTTTTAAATTTGGAATTCGGTATTAAGAGAAAATATTTTCGCTATTTCACTATTTAATCGTTACCGGCACCTGTGGAACCGTGATGGTATCGGGAACCATTACCGGAGTGATCTGCATACCTTCCTGGAATTTCTGGAAGCCCTCCATCATGATCCTGTCACCAATCTTTAACCCATTGACGACGATATATTTGTTTCCTATAGCCCGTCCCAGAAGGATCGGGGTCCGGTTCACCTTGTTTCCCTGGCTAACGAGAAATGCAAAGATTTTTCCCTGGATCTGGGTGATGGCTCCCTGGGGTATCACGATACCGTGTTCTTCTTCATAAAGGACCAGGTTTACATTGGCAAAGTTCCCCGGCTTGATCAGTCCGTCGGGGTTTTCAAAGACGGCTCTTAATGCAATGGTCCCGGTCGACGGATTGATGTCCCGGTCGATAAAATCGATTTTGCCGATCTTGTTGTAAAGCATATTATCCGAAAGGGTCAGAAAAACCTTAAAGAGATCATTCCGGTCTTTTAAGCTGGCTTTATGGGCTTCCCAATAGCGCATGATCTTGAGATAGTCGTTCTCATTCATCTGGAAGTTTACATATATCGGATCCACGGCTGAAACAGTTGCCAGAAGAGTGCTTTCACCCTTTCCGACCAGATTGCCGGGACGAACGTTGCATGCCCCGATATAACCGGTAATCGGAGAAGCCATGGTGGTATACGAAAGATTTAATTTTGCCTGGTCGAGGTTCGCTCTTGAGCTGGCAACCATAGCACGGTCCTGCTGTTCTGTCGTCACGGCCTTGTCATAATCATTCTGACTGATGGCATTGGTCGATAACAGGGGTTTAAGTCTGGCGACATCCAGCTTGGCTTTCTCCCAGGCAGCGATCTTGTTGTCGAGGTCGGCTTCGGCGAACTTAACATCATTGATATACTCATTTTGTTCGATGTTGAAAAGAGGCCGGCCTTTTTGTACGATTGAACCTTCCTCGAAGGTCCAGTTCTCCAGATAACCGGCAACACGAGCCCGGATCTCGATTGTTGGTATCCCTGCAGCCTGCCCCACCATCTGAAGATAGACGGGTACTTTTGTGCCTTTGATCTGCATGACTTTCAAAGGAGGAGCTCCCTGTTCCTGTTTGCCTTTGGACTTGCATCCCGGTAAAAGGATGGCAATTGCGGGTAAAAGAGTGACCACCAGCATGATGGTCCGGTAGTATTTACTGGCCATTTTGAAAAGTTTTTAATTTGGTGACGCAATTTAGTAACAAATATTTCTTATTACAATAACTTTTTATCATCTTCTTAAATTAATTCAAATTTATAACTGATCTGAGAGCAATACCCAGTGACGGGGCCAGACAAGTACCCTTTCTATAAAATTTCAACTATTTTTGTCTGCCTGAAATTACTGCATTTTGACCAAAACCAATCTTTGTCTGACTCTTTTTTCTCTTTTGCTGTTCATCCTGCCCTTGACTTCAAAGGCTCAATCGGTGATTTGTGAGATCAACCGCGAATTTACCTGTCCGGTTCCTTATTTTCCAGATACCGGATCCTGGTACCGGAATGGAAATGAGATATTGATCGAACTGGCCAAGGATGTGCTCAGGGAACCGCATAAAATCCGGATCGAAGTCAAGTTTAATCTGCAAATCCGTCTGATGAAAACATCTGAAGGGAAGTTCATGACCGCATTACAGTCCGGACTTCGGGGTATCTATGGGGATCATATGTACCGGGGCTTTGACATTTCACGGGTTTTGAAACCTTCCGGGATCAATCTTACGTTACGGAGTGGAAAAAAATCGGACCCTGCTCTGTCAAGAGAACAGAAAATAGCAGATCAATCATTTGGTAATCCCGACAACATCTTTTATTCACCGCTTCTTTATCCGTTTGATCCCGCCACTGATACCCTTGCCATCGCGGATATCGGTTTATTCTATGATGAATCCGCAAAAATCGCCTTCTGCACAAGGCTGGGTCTGATCAACGATTATTATGCCAGTTGTGCCCTTCTGGATACATTAAACCGACTCTCCATGAAGATCAATCTTGATAATCCCTCAGAATTGCCTCTGAATTATATCCGGGTCCGTGAAATAGATATGGCGCTGGAGATCATGAAGACCAGAAATTTTCAGGAAAATCTATTGATCATGAATGAAGATCCCAAACAATGGCAGGATGGCTATCTGGCAACCTATAAGAAATCCCGCAGCCTGACCTTTACCTTTCAGGATGAATTGAAGCAATCCGGTATTATTCCATGGGACGGGAAGGTGGACCTTCTTGCAGCTTATTTTGTGAATCGGGTACTGGCTTACATAAGACTTTCCCATCAGATGAGTGAGATTCATGGTAATATTTACGGAGATTACCTCGACCACTATTATCAATCCCCAGCCTTCGAAGAAGAGGCATGGATACTGGATATGCTTACCCGTAAGATGTTTCCGGATGCTTATCACGATACGGTCATGACCTTCCTATCGACCCGTCTTTACCTGGCTTATCAAGACACGGCCAGGTGGCTTATCAGACAGAAACAATTCGCGGAGGCATATGATTTGATGGTGCATGCTTCGCGCCTGTCCGACCTTGATCCCAATATGAATATGTCCCAGTCAGGATCTGATCTCAGGAATGAAGCGGCCAACGGAATCTTTGAATCCTATGTGGGAATCGCGCAGGCCTGTCTCTTAAACCGTAAGTATTCGCTCGCCGGTGAATATCTGGATAAGGCAGATGTGTACAGGGAGGGTCATCCGGAGTTCCGGTTTTCCGACACCTTATTTCGATCTGCGCTCATCGAATTCAATTATTACCGGCTCCTGACATGGACCGGTACCTTCCAATGCCTGATGGGCTGTCATGGTTCAGGATCTGGCTGGAATCCCTTGTTGATTTTTCCATATCCTGCCTTTCCCGAAGAGCGGATGATAATTCCTTTAAATAATCAAACCGGGAAACAGGATTGATCAGCGGGATCCGTTCAGGATCAATTTACCTGACTCATGAACATTCCCGGCATCCAGGTGGTAGAAGTATATTCCTTCTGCGGTCTTTCCACCAGGCAACGCATTTGCATTCCAGGTTAGGATGTGTTGGCCCTGTTCCAGTTTAGGCTGACGGAGCACGTCGATGGTCCTGCCATACATATCAAGGATATAAAGCGTCGCCGGGGATGGTTCGGGCAGATCAATCCGGAAATGGAAAGGGCCACCGGATGGATTGGGAAAGACAAAAACGGTAAGCGACAGGTTTTTACCAGCAGAGGTCTCTATTCCTGTAAAGACCGGTTTCGGTAGCCGGACCGTAGTGTAAAGCCGGTATTCGCCTGCTTTAAAAGCGAGAATGGCTGAAGGATCTGCAACATCGAGGGAATCGCCGCTATAAAACTCGTACCACATCCCGGTCCTCGTAAAATTGGGAACGACATCACGATCAATAACGTCGAAGTTGCCCAGAACAGTCACATCCATGGTGGAGTGCCGGAGCCATAGCCGTTTGATGACAGGGTTCAGGTCGATGGTATAATCGGTCGTTTCAAATACGGGTTGTGTTTTCTTCAGGTTCATCAAGGCTGAGAAAACATGATTCAGATATCGTCTCCTCCACTGATTATAATAGTCCCAGCGGATGGGTTTGGGAGTTAACCGGGAATCGGAAGTCCCTGTCGGATAGTTAATGGAATAGTCATAGCCGAGCTCTCCGAACTGCCAAAGCATCTTCGGACCCGGGACGGTATAAAAGAAATTGGCATCAAGGGCAATCCGCTTCAGGCCGGTGGTGGTATCTTTAACATTGTATGGCGGCTTGGTGGAATTGCCATAGGTGATGTTTTTATACATGATCCGTTCTTCGTCGTGGCTTTCCATATATCCGACCAGGTTGGGATGTGTCCAGCCCCGCTTCTGGTATGAAACCCAGGAAAGGTCTGAACTTCCGTTGCTGTTCCAGCCGCCGGCGGCCTGGGTATATACCCCATTCATATTTCCCCATAACAACATGTCGTTATTAGAAAGTTCGGTCTCTTCCGAATTATCGGCAAAATGTTCCAGTATCACGTAAGCATCCGGATTGACTGAATGGATGACGTTCGCGTAATTCTTCAGAATATTGATCCGGCTCAGGTCGTACTGTCCCCAAAGGCCTACATCGTTCGGATAGGAATTGCGCTGGGTAAATCCCTTTGACAGGTCAAAACGGTAGCCATCGATGTGGTATTCAGTAATCCAGTATTTAATCAACCGTTCCATATATGCCCTGGTGTACAGGGTTTCGTGGTTGAAATCATATCCGACATTATAAGGGTGCTTTGGGATCTCGTTAAACCACCGGCTATTCGCAGCCGGTCGTTGTGCCGTGGCATTCCAGTATAAACGCACAAGAGGTGATTTACCGAAATGGTGGTTGCACACGATATCGAGGATCACGGCTATTCCCTTCGAATGGGCTGCTTCCACGAATTGCTTCAGGCCGTCTTTTGTGCCATAATATTTATCGGGGGCAAAAGAAAAATCGGGATTATAGCCCCAGCTGACATTACCTTCAAATTCCATGACAGGCATCAGCTCGATGGCGTTCACGCCTAGATTTTTAAGGTAATCCAGTGTATCGATCAGGGAGGGATAATCGTGCCGTGCTGTAAAGTCACGGATCAGCAGCTCATAAATGATCAGATCGGTAATACTGGGAGGATTGAATGAAGCCGGTTTCCATGGGTAGGGATCCTGATCCGTTTGCAGGTAAGTTGCAATCTCTGAGGTCTTTCCTGAAGGATAAGGCAGGAGCCCCGGATAGGTCGATGAACTGATGTACTGGTCGTCGGGATCGCTTACCTTGTCAGCATAAGGATCACCGATCCGTATTGAACCGTCAACAAGGTACTGGAAGATGTATTCTTTCTTTGGGACCAGGTTGTCCAGTTCGAGCCAGTAACGGTTCCCGTCCGGAGTTTTATTCATGTAATGAGCCGAGTCGAGTTGCCAGTTGTTGAAGTCGCCGATGGCAAAAATATGCAGTTTTTCCGGTGCAAAAAGGCAAAGGATGACTGTGGTGGAATCGATATAATTGATCCCGTCATTGGTCCCCGGGGGCAGATCAGCCACAGGAGGGGAGGGAAGAACCGTATAGGAGAATGAATCGGCTGCGCTGGCAGTATCATTCCGGGCTGTTATTTTGACCCAGTGTTTTATCCAGTCATGACCGAAATTATCGGCCAGGATTGTATCGGTGATGGACTGTCCGGCAGTGGTCTTCACCAGGTTGTTATCGAGATAGATGCGGAGCGTGTCGGCCAACGGGCTCAGAGCGGATATGGGGATGCTGTCGTTTTGTAAGAGATATAATTCCTTGTCAACTGGAAAGAGGATGTTTACGCTCAGTACCGGTGGATATACATCGGCATAAATGTCACCTCCATCGGCATTTCTTCCGACTTTACTGCCATCGGAATTCCGGAAGACGAAGGCCATCTTTTCTATTTGTTCACTTGTCGGGACACCGTAGAAAGTACGAATGGAAGGGGTAATCTTAAGCTGGTACAGGTTATTTCCAAGGGGTGTCATCAGGGCTTTTGGAATATTCTGATTCCAGCTGGCAATGACGTATTTCCAATCAGTAGGGGAGGTGCTCAGGTTGGTGATGACTCCGGTATGGGCATAGATAGGGGGTGACACATCCTTGAGTTCCGCATTACCCTGTGATGCATCAAAGAGGATGATTACCGAATCGTTGTCCACCGGGAAGGCCGGGGTCGTAGTTATAACCTGTCCGGCAAGGTACAGTGAAGAAAACAGGATCAGTGAAAGCAGATAAGCTTTACGGAAATACTTAGGGAGGTTCATAAGGCTCAGACTTTTGAGGGGCAAAGGTACAAAAAAACCCGGCTTGAAGGCCGGGTTTTTTGAGAAGAAGATGTTTTAGTTCTTAATAAATTTAGCCGTTGCATGGTTATTGTCATTCGTGAAGAATTTCAGGAAATAGATACCTGAATTCAGGTTGCCGGTATTTACAGTGAGTTTTCCGGTTTTCAGATTGTTCAATTCCATGATCTTTTGGCCAACGATGCTGTAGATCTCAATACGGTTGATTCCGTCGAGGTGATTGATGTTAAGGATTTCTGAAACAGGGTTGGGGTAGAAGCTAATAAAGGTGTTTCCAACTTCTTGTATGCCTGTTCCTCCGATAGCTGCGTCGGTATAAATTTCAACGGCTTTCCCGACGGCGGAGTCACCGCTTGCAGCGATGGGGGTAACTTCGAAGGCTACATATTTCCCCTGCTCGGTTGTTGCAGGAACGAAGTCGATTGCGGTAGCACCAGCTATCTCAGTCTTGTTGGTTCCCTGGTTGTCATCGGCACGGTACCATTTATAAAGGGAAACGCCTTCCGGAATGCCATTCACGTTCTCATAAGTATAAGATCCGGTAAGGGTTTCGCCAACAATCAGCTTGCCTGTTATCGCAAGGTTGTAAGCCCAAGGAGGGGTGAGAATATTCGGGTTCTTGTCGTCATACCATACTTCGACGATGTTCTGAACGCCGCCAAGGGTATCCAGGACGTTATATTTACGGTTCGGACCGCCGCCGGGAAATTCCGAAGTGTTCCAATCCCCGTTAAACCGGAACTTGAATTCGGCAGGAGAACCGCCAATATAGCTCCGAGGGACGTTCTTCTTGATGACATAAACACTGTCGCCTGCATCATCAAAGAGGACGTCATAGGCTCCCCAACCGTTGATATTACCGGCGATATCCAGGTAATCGAAATCGGGGGTCAGCGGGTTGAAATGACCGGCTGCGATCTGGTATTTCATGATGCATTTAAAGGTGACCGGAACGGTTGTGGGATCGTAGTCGTTATACATATGGTTCAACGTTTTTGATGTTGTAGGTGCCCACATATTACGGTTGGGTCCGCCATTTGGAAACTCTGAGGTATTCCAGTCTCCATTGATCCGGAATTTGTACTGGTAGATCCGGTTGGCATCCAGCGCATAGTCGATCGAATAGGTGCTGTCGCCGTTGGCGGTCATATGGGGTGAACCTCCCCAGCCATTCATATCACCGGCAATATCCATGAAGTCGAGGACCGGATTAAACTGTCCGTTAATAATATAATATTTCATATTGACCACGAAGGTGATTGCGTTGATCGGGTCATCGTTCCACCAAACATCGTTGGTTTGATTGCCCGGTAAAGCAACCATGCTGCGTTGAACCGTTTCATAAAGGTTGTCATTGATACGGTATTGGAAATTATAGGTAACGCCGCTGTCGAGGCCGGTTTCGATCACACCTGTGTAAATGTAATCCGGGCTGGGGTCCAACATGAGTGCGGGGATACCCTGGTCAAGCACCACAAATGCATTATCGGTCATAGGATCAAAAAGCCCGTTGAGAACCATTTTACTCAGGTTCAGTTTGAAGGTGAATTTCGGATTACTTGACTGATAGGATAGCGGGATAAAGAAGTCCATGCAATTCGGACCGGCGGGATCAACATCCCGACCGTCCTTGGATCCCCACTGTCCGTCGTTGAATACGGCACAGATCCGGGTAACGATGGTCCCTTCATCAACACCATAAAACGCAGAAGGACGGTATCCGATTGAATAGCTTCCATCCGGATTGGGTGTCAAATGCGGAGATTGTCCGTTATGCCCTGTCATGTTGTATTCAACAACATTTTGCCAATCACTGCCACCGATAGTAAGACCGGAATGCATATAGACCAGTGGTACACCGGCCAGAGTGGCATTCTGGAAGCAGGCCAGAACCGGGTTGAATGTCAGGGTAATCGAATCAAACACCGTAGGATTGGCTGGGTTTAGTGTTATTGCAGCAGGCATCTGGCTAAATCCGACGTTCATAAAGACTACCATGGCAGCCAGAACCAGGGAGCTTCTCATGATTTTAATTGTAAAATTTTTCATAGGCTGATGATTTTAATGAATGAATTTAGGTGTTATGTGAACAAATATAAGGATTAATTATCTTTACAAAGGTAAAAAAAAATAAAGTTGATTCAGGTACTGTAATATTTTTTTATTTTTACATCCAGGAATAAATATACCCACCGAATAAACAATTAACCAAAAATCAACAGCTATGAGGAAAATTTTACGATTGCAATTCTTTTTCCTTCTTTGTTTCATTTGCCTTGGATGGTCCACAGCTTACGGACAGTTGGGTACGGTGACCGGTACGGTTACTGACAAACAGACCGGTGAGAAACTTCCCGGGGCGAATGTTTTTATTGAAGGAACAACCATCGGCGCATCCACCGATGCCGACGGCAAGTATACCCTTAAAGTTCCTGTTGGAAAACAGGTAATTATCTGCAGTTATACGGGTTATGTAAGAATATCCGTGATCCTGGATATCCAGAGCAGCCAGACGATCACCCAGAATTTCAGTATTGCCGAAGATAATCTCCAGCTTGACGAGATCGTGGTCGTAGGGTATGGTACAAAGCGTAAAAGGGATATCACCAGTTCCATTTCCAGTGTCAAAGCTCAGGAAATTGAAGCCATCCCGGTTGAAAACTTCGGGAAAGCCTTACAGGGACGTACTCCCGGTGTCCAGATCACTTCCGACAACGGTTTGCCGGGTGGCGGGGTGACCGTCCGTATACGTGGTACTTCTTCTCTTACGGCAAGCAGTGAACCGCTTTATGTCGTGGATGGTGTGCCCACTACTTCCGGAAGTTACTTGAATTCTTCCGGATTTCCCGATAAATCCAACGTCCTTTCGCAGATCGACCCGAACGACATTGAGTCCATCGAATTCCTGAAGGATGCAGCCGCAGCAGCCATCTACGGTGCCCGTTCGACCAATGGTGTCATCCTGATCACTACCAAAAAAGGAAGATTAGGCGAGGGAAAGATGAAAACCCAGATCTCTGCCAATTATTATTTCGGGTTCACCACAGTGACCAATAAACTGAAAGTGCTGGACGGACCAACCTACCTCGCATTGACTAAGGAGGCATGGTTCAATTCCAAAATGGGGACGGAGGAAGAATATTACAAACAGTTACCTTACGGGATCTACAATCCCAGCCTGACCTATGAACAGAACCGGCAGATCATCGACAACACCAGTGTCGACTGGATCAATGAATGTCTCAGGACCGGTACCCTTCAGAGTGCTTCCCTTTCCGCCACAGGTGGTTCTGCACGTACCCAGTTCTTCCTGGGTGGATCTTATTATGGTGAAAACGGTTTCCTGAAAGACAATTCGTTCCAGCGTGTCAATGGCCGTTTCAATTTCAGCCATAATGCAACCGATTGGCTGACATTCGGATTGAACGCCAGCATTTCGAAGACCATCAGCAAGCGTCAGCCAACCGGCTGGGCCGGTGGTATCGGTACAGGTCAGAGCCGCTCGATTCCCATCATGCCAGTCTATACGCCTGATGGGGGATATTTTGCACCCAAGACTTCCAATCTTACCAACGTGGTTGCCGTACGCGACGATCTTAGCACATCGGCAAGTACCTTTGCCGTACTGGCCAACGTCTATGCCGAAGCCCATCTTACCAAATGGTTGTCGATAAGGGAAGATTTCGGCATCGATAATTTCTACCTGAAAGATTATAAATATGAAGGTACGATAACCCACGAGCAGGCTGTTGCAACCGACCGCCGCGTTCAGGTGGAGAACTATACCAACGTCATCTCGCTGAACTTTAACAAAACCTGGAAAAAACATGATGTAACCGCTTTTCTGGGATATCAGGTTCAAAATAGTCAGCAAAATGATGTCAGCCTGACCGGTACCGATGAGCCAAGTTCCAGTCTTCAACAACCCAACAGCGCTTCGATCATCACGGGTTCGAACTGGGTCACATCGTACGGATTCATGTCCATCATCGGCCGGGCCACCTATGCATACAACAATAAGTACTACGCTACGATCAGCTTACGTCGTGATGCATCCTCCCGTTTCGGACCCGGTAAGAAATGGGGCTGGTTCCCAGCCGCATCGGTCGGATGGACTCTCACAGAGGAAAAATTCGTTCCCGACAAGGTTAAAAAAGTGTTGACTTACTTTAAAATCAGAGCCAGTCTCGGTCAGACCGGGAACTCTGAAATAGGTGACTTCTCGTATGTCGGCTTATATCAGTCTTCCAGTTACAATGGCATACCGGGGATCAAGATCGACCGGGTTGGGAACCCGGACCTGCATTGGGAGACCACCACCCAGGCTGACATCGGTTTCGACTTTGCCTTCTGGAGTGGAAGATTGAACGGGGGGTTTGATTATTATTACAAATGGACCAAGGAGATGCTGGTGGCGGTAAATGTTCCTCAAACCAGCGGGACCTCCTCCATTGTGAAGAATGTCGGCCGCATGGATAACAAGGGTATTGAAATCTTCATCAATTCCAATAACCTGGTGGGAAAATTCAAATGGCAGACCGAATTCAACATCAACCATAACCTGAATAATGTCGTGGATATTGCCGGACAGATCCTGGCAGGAGAAAACTATGGAAATAACTTTGCCCAGGAGGGTCATCCCATCGGAGCCTGGCGTTTGGTTGAGTATTACGGCGTTGATCCGCAAACCGGAAAAGAGTTGTTTGTTCTGGCTGATGGTTCTATCGGACCATGGGATGATGCGGATCCCAATTTCTTCAAGAACAATGCAAAGGTGGTTGGGAATCCCTATCCGACATGGTTTGGAGGTCTCAACAACATTTTCAGCTGGAAAGGAATTGATGCCTCGATATTCTTTACATACCAGTGGGGAAACAACGTTTATCGCGATGATGGTAAGTTCTTCGAAGGGGGGCAGATCGGTTCAAACTGGAACCAGATGGCAACCATTGAAGACCACTGGGAAAAACCGGGAGATATTGCGACAACACCGCAATTACTCTGGAAAAATACCTATTCCACCTACAACTCAACACGTTATCTGGACGACGGTTCATTCCTCAGATTGAAAACTGTCACCATTGGTTATACGTTGCCAGCCAACTGGACTCAGGCCATCAAGGTCAGCAGTATCCGTGTTTATATCATGGCACAGAACCTGTGGACCTTGACCAAATATCAGGGTTGGGATCCTGAAGTCAACCGGGATGGTTCAGGAAACATCACTTCGGGGACAACCTACCTGAGCCCTCCGCAAGGAAAGACATTAACTGTCGGGATCAATGTGAACTTTTAACCTTAAATTCGAGCAAACATGAAAAAGATAACTATATCAATCATTACGCTGGCAGCTGCTTTGATCGGATTTACATCCTGTAAAAAGATCATTGAGAAGACACCCGAAATGTACCTTTCAGATCAAACGGCACTGACATCGGTTGAAGGGTTGCAGGCTGCCATCATCGGAACCTATAATGCCCTGACAAATGGCGATATTTATGGCGGTAACGCCTGGGCTTGCGGCGATATGATCGCCAACAACGTGAAACCTTCCGGACAGGGGAATATCGTGTATGAGGAAACCCAGATGCTGGAAAAGAACATGTCGCCGGATAACCGTCTTACGGCCTCATTCTGGCAAAATGCCTTTTATGTCATTAATATGGCTAATACGATATTGCAGGCTGTCCCAAACGTTAATCCACCTGCCAGTATCGCAAACCAGATCAACGGCGAATGTCTGTTCATCCGCGGCATGATGTATTTCGATATGGTCCGCTATATCGGGAATCCCAATAACGGCCTGGGTGTGCCTCTGCTGACTTCACCTACCGGCATTGACGGCAAGCCTTCAAGAGCCCAGATTACCGACATCTATGCACAGATCGTTGCAGATCTGACTCAAGCTGCATCCCTGCTGCCGGAGTCAAACGACAACCGGGCAACAAGCTGGGCTGCAAAAGCCCTCCTTTCAAGGGTTTACTTCTACCTGAACGATGATGATAATTGCATTGCATTGTCAACGGAAGTGATCAACAGCGGTAAGTATTCACTGGTCGACAGTGTAGAAGATAACTTCTTGACAGTAATCACATCCGAGATTATTTTTGCCCTTCTGGCCACCCAGCAACAACCGATTTCCGGAACCCTGATGGGGTATTACCGGTATGCAAGCAACGGCAAATTCTCACCCTCTGTGGATATTCTGAAACTATACATCCTGGAACCTGTCGATCAGCGTTACCGGAAATTCTTTGTTAACCATGGTGGCAAGACCTTTCTTACCATGTTCGATGAACGTTATATGAACATTCCGCTGATCCGTCTGGCCGAGTTGTACCTCAACCGCGGGGAATGCCGTTATAACAAAGAGGATATCACCGGTGCACTCGAGGATATCAATATCGTCAGACAGAGGGCCGGGGTTTCCCTGTTGACGAGCATCATCCCCAATAAATCGTTTTACTATGAACGGGCAAGGGAACTGATGTTTCAGGGGGATAACTTCTTTAATATGAAACGCATGCAAAAAGAACAGATCTCCGATCTGAAACTTCCCTGGAATAGTGTCAGGCTCATGTACCTGATCCCGCAAAGGGAAATGGACGTGAATCCCAACCTGGTCCAGAACCAGTAACAAATCAGGATTATAGGTAAAAAAGAGGCCGGCATACGCCGGCCTCTTTTTTAATCAGAAAGATAAACCAGGTATTGCCAGGGCGAAAGCATGAGCTTTTCTCCCGCTTTGAAAATTTTTGTCTGACCGGTGAAAAGCTCCGTGTATTTACCCGGGATATCATTGCTGGGAAAGATCACTTCCTGTTTGGCCGCGGAAAAATTAATCACTACAAAAATCCGGTCATTATCTTTTTTCCGGAGGAAAGAATGAACTGATTTAAGAGAATTATTAGATACCTTGATAAACACACCCCCTTCACTGCCATTGGCCAGGGCTTTGCGGGAGCTTTTCATCTGGACCAGCTTCGTATAAAAGCCTCCCAGCGGAAAGTTCATCCATGGAATGGTATCTTTGTCGAAGAAACGCAGCCGCTTTTTCAGGGCTGCTTCCTGCCCGCTGTAAATCAGTGGCATCCCGGGAACTGTAAAAGTGAGAACCGCGAATGCGAGGGCCCCGTCACCCATCCGTTCATATTCCGTTCCGCTCCATGAATTTTCATCGTGGTTTGAGGTAAAACGAAGCCTGTACGCATCGGTCGGAAATTTCTTCCGGTCGGCCGATAAAAGGGAGTCTAATCTGATAACAGGCTTTTTCCCTTTGGCCATGCTGTTCATCAGATGAAAGAAATCCCAGGAATAGGTGGCATCAAAGGCAATCTGGTGCATATCGGGGGTTTCGGCTTCGGCCAGCATGAAAACCGGTTTTACCTTTTTTACCATGGGGACGGCCTCATCCCAGAAATCGATCGGGAGCATACCGGCCACATCACACCGGAAACCGTCAATGCCTGTTTCTTTCACCCAGAAAATCAGGGCATCGGTCATGTATTTCCTCAAACCCGGTTGAGAGTAATCGAGGCCCGCTACATCGGTCCAATCAGGAACCGGGGAGATAATATTCCCTTTGGGGCCTTTTTTATACCATTCGGGATGGGAAGTGATCAGCACATTATCCCATGAAGTGTGGTTCGCGACCCAATCGATGATAACATACATCCCAAGGGCATGAACCTTCCCGACAAGATCTTTGAAATCCTGCATGGTACCATACTCCGGATTGACCTTCAGGTAATCCCTTACTGAATAATAACTGCCGAGGGTGCCTTTCCGGTTTTTCATCCCGATCGGCTGAACCGGCATCAACCAGAGGATCTTAACACCCATCTTCTGCAAACGGGGAAGATGTTGGGCAAAGGCCTTGAAGGTTCCCTCCGGTGTGTACTGACGGAGGTTCACTTCATAAATCGTGGCATTCCGGCTCCATTCCGGGTGACTGAAATCCGATGGTTTTCTACCCATGCCCTGAGCTTGAACGGAAAAGCTGAAAAATAAAAATGATGCAGCAAAGATGATCAGTTTTTTCATAACGGTTGAATTTAACCTCCCATCCGTTCCTCTCTTTTGAGGACAGGAAGGTTGGCGAGAGGTGTTTTATTTTGTCAGTATTTCAAATGAATTCCCTTCCAGGGTTATCGTTACGGTATTTTTTTCGATCATAATGCCATTTCCGAAAGCCGGAACCAGCTTCAAAAAACTGTAACGCCCGGGAAGTTCAAATACAATCTTCTTCTTTGACCTGTCTTTGTTGAATACGACGATCACTGCTTCGTCAAAATAGGAGCGCATATAGACATAAACGTTATCGGTGACCTTCAGCCCCGTGAAATCCCCATAGATAAGCGGGAGGTTATTTTTTCGTAAATATGAAAGCTTTGTAGTAACCGATTTCAGGTATTGTTCGTGTTTATTCAGGCTATCGAACCGCATCATCCGGCGGTTATCGGGATCCCCTCCGCCAGACATCCCGAACTCGTCGCCATAAAATATTACGGGTATCCCCGGGATAGTCATATTAAATGCCATCAGGGATGCAAGCTTCCGGTAACCTGTCGTGTCTTTGACCTGGATGTCGCGTTCCCAACCGGCTTTCTTGTCATCCTCGGCAAAGCTTATGGCTCCTGAAGCAAATGAGATGAAACGGGCCAGGTCCTGATTTCCGGTGATGTTCCCCATCAAAGAGTGCTCCCCATAATAATTGAAGGTCTGATGGAGGGAATAGTTCAGATCCCTGAAGGAAGCATAATCCCGTGCAAACACGGTACGGGCATCAAAATACAGGTTGAAATCAAACTGCCCGTCCAGCATCCCGGGATTGATATAGCTGCGGATGAGATCACGGCTTCCGAAGGTCTCCCCGATCTGATACAAGTTCCGGTTTTCCGGAATAATGACCTTCTCCTTGAGTTTTTTTGTCAGTGTTCTCCAATATATCTCCGGGATATGTTTGGTGGCATCATGACGAAATCCGTCCAGGTTGTATTCCCTGATCCAGAACAGGGAAGAATCTGACATGGTTTCTATCACCTCCTGACGGGAAAGATCGAGGGTGGGAAGGAAGTTGTCAAACCAGGTTGTGAGGCGCTGTTCGTCCCATAGACGGATATTCTTCCGTTTGTCCTTCAGGATCAGTGGCGTTGCCCAATCCGGGTGCTGTTTAATCAGGGGACTTTCCTGGTGAACGTGGTTTGAAACGTAATCGAGGATCACATTGATCTTTTTGTCGTGCGCCTCGGTCACCAGCTTTTTAAGCTCGGCTGATGTACCGAACCGTGGATCGACGGTTGTAAGGGTTATCGGCCAGTAGCCATGGTAACCCGAAAACTTCCGGTGAGGCGGTGGATATTCTGCCCATGCATCCGGAGGATTCTGGGTCAAAGGGGAGATCCATAGCGTGTTTACGCCCAGGTTGGAGAAATAATTATCTTCGATTTTTTCCGTGATACCCGGCAGGTCTCCTCCCTGGAAATTGGCTCTCCGGTCAACCTCTTTGTCCATCACAGGTGCGTTGTTTTTCGGATCCCCATCCTTAAACCGGTCAATCATCATAAAATAGATGATCATAGCTTCTTTGTCGGTACGACCGAGATCAGCAGGATCTTTGATTACGAAGCCGTTATGCAGCGGCACCAGGATCTGGTTGGATATTCCGTAATTATTAATCGCACAGACCCGGACAAATGAGCGGTCAAATTGCCTGGTCCGTGGAGGAAGGGTTATATGAATGCCGGCACTGTCAACTTTCATGAATTTTTCAGGCAGTAGATAATTCTCCCAGAGGACGAAGAGCTCCTTAACCTTGTTTTTCATTCCGATGGTTATCTTATTGTCTTCAGCCGACCGGGTAAAGAGCTGAGGTTTCCCAGGATTATCGATTGAGCCTGCCCACAGAACGGAGTTGTATCCGCCGATGTTGTTGTCGGCTTTTTCAGGGTTGTTCGGATCGAGCATCCATTTCCCATCGGCAACCACCTGATACTGATATTTCCCGGGGAAGAGAAGCAGATCGGTCTGCCAGGCATCATCCTTTAGCTTCAGCCATGTCTTCTTGGGATTCCAGTCGTTCATCTCTCCGGCAATCTGAACGTTTTTTGGTTTTTTGCCCTTGATATCCACGGATATATGAATCCATATCCTGGGTGACTTCTGGAGGAGCAAGGTATAGGGATAGCCGTCGGCCCAAGCAGTCAGAACGGACAGTTTCGGAAGATTTCTTTCCCTTACAGTGATGATCATCTGCATGGAATCCGCCGATAAATGGTAGTCAAGGTTTTCATTCACAAAAACTGAATCGATCGCCTTCGGATTTCTGAAATAATCACTTAGCTCAATCACCGTTGAATCAGGTGCAAGCAGAAGTGGAGCGGCAATGCCGGTCATCTGCGGTTCTTCGGGAATTTCCATGTCCTCTCTGGAGCTGCAACCCTGCCAGAGTCCGCTTACGACAATGCTGGTCACAAGGAAAATAATTGATCGGGTTTTCATAGAAGAACTTATTTGATTATGGTCATGATTTTTGTCAGGGAATAGCCATTGCTACGGAGATTATATAAATAGTTTCCGGACGGATAGGCGTGATTGATGAAGGTGAAGGACTGTTCCTGCTGCTGGACCGGTTTAAACAGATGTTTTTCGAGAAGCCGGCCCCGGGCATCCATCAGGCTCAGTTCGGCCTGTGAACCTGATGGTATGGAAAAGGGAATGACCGTCACTTCATGAAAAGGATTTGGCTGGTTTTGCCGCAGCTGGAAGTCCGGATGGATGCGGTTTTCATTCAATCCGTTCGGACCGGAAAAGAATTGCATCAGGGGGTATCGGAGGTGACCTTTCCAGTTCCCCCAGCTATGTCCTTCGTGCCATTCACGAAAGCGGTAAGTATAACCTTTTGTCTGCAGTATATCACGGAGGGTATATACGAGCGGGATGAGCTCGGCGATGTCATAAGTGCCGATATCGATATAAAATCCGAGATCAAGCTTATTCCCGTATTGCAAGGTGTTTGAGATCACCTGGATGACGTTGCTGGATTGAGAGGCAATTTTTCCGAATTGTTCCGGGTGCTTGATACCGATGTATAATGAAATGTTGCCGCCGTTCGACGCACCAAGCATCGCCCGCCTGGCGGGATCCTTGCTGGTGCGGTATTTCTGATCGATCACCGGCATCAGTTCGGAAACAATGAAACTTGTGAACTGGTCGATCTTTGCTCCGGCGTATTCAGCTGTCCTGTCGACCGGAGGTACGAAGACACCGATCACCGGGACAATCATTTGCCGGGAGATAAGATAATCAAAAATACGATCGGTATTGGCCAGACTGATGTACTCGAGACCGTCATGAAACAGGATCACCGGGTAGGTCCCTGCCGTTGATTGGTAATCGGGTGGAAGATAGATCCTCACCTTCCTCGAGTTTCCGAGGTTGGAGCTGGAAAAGTTCGTATCAACAAGCGTTCCGTGCGGAATATTGGGATCATAGGTCAATTCGGGCGGAACGACATACAAAGGCATCCGCAGCTCAGAATTGGGACCGAATCCGCCTATACAGGTGTAAGGATTTTTGGGGTCGAGGATCCAGTTGCTCCCGTTTACAACGAACTTATAATCGAGACGGGCATCAGATGGATAGGAGGTCGTGTGATACCAGAAGTTGGTACCTGTGATCCGTATCATGATCAATTCAGGAGACCAGAAGGTCGCATCTCCGGCTACCTTGATATTCTGTGCAGTTCCCTGGTAGATAAAATGCGTCAGGGTATCGTATTCCACGTAAGGGAATGAGTGACCGGCATTCATAAAGCTATCGACAACCACCTGACGGTCAACTTCGGGAAGGGAGTTCAGCCGGTCGATGAATTGCTGGAAATTTTGACCGTTACTGAATTGGAATCCGAGCAGGAGTCCGATAAAAAGGAAGAAGTTCTTCATAGGTGATCATATTAAAGTGATTTCTTTCGTTCGCTGACCAGAAGCCAGAGGGCAGATGAGAGGGCGAGGGAACAGCCGCTGATGAGAAAGATGATCCCCTTATCGGCTGCGTTTTTGATAACGGTTCCAAGCAGGGAACTGGACACCAGTTGTGGCAGGACAACAGAGAGGTTAAAGATACCCATAAAAAATCCCATCCGGCTTTTATCCACTTTTTCCGACATGATGGCAAAGGGCAGGCTGACCACGGCCGCCCATCCAAAGGTAAGGATGCACATCATGGTATACAGCAGAATGGCATTGGTAGCCCAGATTACAATCCCGAAATAACCCAGCGCCATTATGGCCACCATCATGGCCTGGGTTTTTACCCTTCCGATCCGCTTGCTCATCGGTTCAAGCAGGAAAGCTGGCCAGATTGAACCGACAGCGTTGAGGATGAAAAAAGACCATCCGATCATTTGTCCTAGCCGGGCATTCCGGTCGGCCAATGAAAGAGTGGTCATTGAAGGGAGCTTTTGTTCCAGGAAGGCAAACATATATACGAACATGGTTTGTATCCCGAGCCAGGAAAAGGCATGGGCGAAATAAAGCTTGAACAGCTCTCCCCAATGGGTTCGCGTTTTCACCGGGGCGCCGTTCTCATCTTCTGATTTTTTCAATTCTCTGGGTTCCTGAATGAACAAAAGCGGACCGATGGAGAATAAAAAAACAATGAATACTCCTGCATAGATCAGAAAATAGTTGCCGATCAGAGCCCCCATCAGATAGGCGCCGCTGCCGAACAGATTGGATATCGATTGCATCCAGGTGTATCCCTTGGTTCTTGGGGGACCCTCCGGGGTGACGTCGGCAATGATCGAACGGGTAGGATTAAAGCTGATATTGATCGACAGGTCCAGCGTCAGGGCTACGGTGAGGGCCACGCCCATCAGACTACCGATACCGAAAAAGTTATTGATCCTGTCAATATTGGGCAGGGAAAAGATCATCAGGGCGGCAAGGATACCACCTATGATGATAAAGGGTTTACGGCGTCCGCCCCAGAACCAGACTTTATCACTGATCAAGCCTATGATGGGTTGTCCCAGGATACCGGCAATGGGACCGGCCGCCCACACGATCCCGATCTGATCGATCTCAAGATTGTATTTGGTGCGTAATATCCAGCTCAGGACGGCGATCTGGATCGAAAGGGCAAATCCCATGGCTGTACTCGGCAAGCCCAGGATCACGTAAAAGAGGTTGGAGAGTTTTTTCTGGATGGGAAGCATAAGGGCTGGTTTAAGATGCCGGGGGAGGTCCGGCATTATTTTAGTTCAATGATTACTGCTGATTTTCCGGGAACCTGGATCTTCGACAGATCCGTGATGGCCATACCTGTGATCACGTTGGTCCCTGATCTGCAACTTTTAAGGAACTCATGATACTTTGCCGTCTCAACGACTTTGTTTTCTTCGTTGTTGTTCAGGATGACCATCACCGTTTCTTTGGCATTGTACCGGAAATAGGTATAAATGCCATCCTTTGGAATGGAGTGCCGGAGCTTGCCGTTATGAATAACGGTTTTTAATTTACGCCATTCCAGTATGGTATGCAGGTAGTTGTACATATCATTCTCTTTGTCGGTGCGGCCTTCCTGAATAAAGGCATTCCGGGCATCACCAGGGAATCCTCCGGGAAAATCCTTTCGGATCGTGCCATGTCCCTTATCGGCCCCGGTTGTCAGCAGGATCTCCGTGCCGTAAAATATCTGTGGAATTCCACGGGTCGTCAGGATGAACGCCATGGCCAGCTTGAGCTTCCGGATATCGTCATTTTGCGTGTCGAGATAACGGTTTACATCATGGTTGTCGGCAAAGATGACGATGTCTGAAGGATTCCTGTATGAAAAGTCCTGCGATAAAATTTCGTACAGCCTAAGGATCCCGGTATTCCAGGCCTCAGGTTCGTTGAATGCCTTGTTCAGGGCATCATACATGGGAAAGTCGAAAACGGAGGGCAGAAAGGAATTGTAATGGTCCTTGTTGAGGGCGTCCTTCTGCCAGTATGCCACACAGGCCGGATAATTCATCCAGCATTCCCCGACGAAGTTGAAATCCGGATACTCTTCCAGGACCCGTTTTCCCCATTCCGCCATCATATCTTTAAAAGGGTAGGGATGGGTATCCTGGCGGATCCCATCCAGTCCTGCATATTCGATCCACCAGATACTGTTCTGGATCAGGTAGCTTTTCAGGAATGGGTTATGCTGGTTGAGATCGGGCATGGTCTTGTCGAACCAGCCCCTGACAAACAGGTTGCTGTCAAGCGCTGAAGCATACGGATCCGTTACGGAACCGGCCCGGTAAGTCGATCGCGTGAATTCCGGCCACTGGTTCAGCCAGTCGTCCGATGGCAGGTTTTTTATCCACCAGTGGCCGCTTCCGCAGTGATTGAAAATCTGGTCCATGATAAGCTTTAACCCCCGTTGATGGATGGCTGCCGAAAGTTTTGCATAATCTTCATTCGTGCCGAACCGGGGATCAATCATATAATAATCCGTAGTGGAATATCCATGATAGGAGTATTTCTCCTGGTTGTTCTCAAGCAGCGGATTGATCCATATGGCTGTCACCCCCAGGTTCTTCATATAATCAAGATGGTCGGCAATCCCTTTGATATCACCGCCATGCCTGCCGTCAGGATTTGAGCGGTTTGCTTTTTCGGTCATATTCTCCGCGTTATCGTTGCCCGGATCGCCATTGGCAAACCGGTCGGGAGTGATCAGATAAATGACGTCGGAGGCATCAAAACCCTTTCTTTCCGCTGAACCTCTTTTCCTTTCTTTCAGCTCGTAAAGGTATTTTCCTACTACTTTCCCTTTCTCTTTGAACAGGATGGGGAAAATACCGGGTTTAGTCCCGGGACCCAGTACGACATCGATGAACAAATAGTCCGGATTTTCAACCTTGTTGATCTTTTTAATGACAAAGCCCGGATGATCGGCAGAAACCGTTGCAGCAGCAATTTTTTTTCCATAGACCATTAACTGGATTCCCGGGTTTTTGAAACCGGTCCACCAGAAAGGAGGCTCGACCCGTTCCAGCTTGATATCCTGCGGGAAGATAGTAAGGGGAAGTACCAGCAACCAAAGGAGGAGGAATATCTGTCTCATATGAAAAATTTTACGTACAATAAAATAATTTTCTAAGGTTTCTTTGGTTTTTTTGATCTCCCGTACAGGATGGTAAGTTTTGACAGCTTCTCGGCAAGTTTATCGCTGAAGTCACCTTCTTTTGCGCGCCATCTCCAGTTACTTGCTGTGGTGCCGGGCAGATTCATCCGTCCCGATGAATCCAATCCCAGCAGGTCCTGCATGGGTACGATCGCTGTATCAGCTACGGAGGCCCAGGCAAGGCGTATAAAAGACCAATGGATGTCTCCTCCAGCAGCATTCAGGTACTCCAGTACATATTTACGGTCTTCCTCAGAGGCTTTGTTAAACCATCCGACAACGGTATCGTTGTCATGGGTTCCGGTATATACAATGCAGTTTTTAGGATAGTTGTGCGGAAGGTAATCGTTGGCTTCCGCCGAATCGAAAGCAAATTCAAGGATTTTCATTCCTGGCAGGCCAAAGGAATCGCGTAACTCTTCCACATCGGGGGTGATCACTCCAAGATCTTCCGCAATGATGGGCAGATCGGCAAATTCTTCCTTCAAAACCCGGAAAAAATCCTTGCCTGGACCAGGTATCCACGTTCCGTTAATAGCCGTTTTCTCCCCATAAGGGACAGCCCAGTATGCGGCGAACCCACGGAAATGGTCAATCCGGACGATATCGAACAGGAAAAGGTTGGTCCGGATCCGTTCAATCCACCAGCGGAAACGGTTTTCTTTCAGAACATCCCACCGGAACAATGGATTTCCCCATAACTGACCTGTCTCGCTGAAATAATCGGGTGGGACGCCGCCGACCTGGATGGGATTCCGGTGTTCATCAAATTCAAACAACTCCGGGTTGGCCCATGCATCTGCGCTATCGTGTGCTATGTAAAGTGGAATGTCACCAATGATACGGATCTTTTTCTTATGGGCATATTCCTTGATCTCCATCCACTGTGAAAAGAAAAGGTACTGGAGAAATATATGATACTCAATCCGTGCCTGCAGCCGGAGCTGGGAACGGTGAACGGTTTCAGGAACCCTCATCCGGATATCCTCGTCCCATAAATACCACGGTTTCTGATGAAATTCCTCCTTGATAGATCGGAAAAGAGCATAATCGTTGATCCAATGAGACTGTTCTTTCAGAAAATTCCGGAAACGCAGCTTTTCTGTCTGGTTGGCATGCTCAGTAAAGGAAGTAAAGGCTTTTTCAAGCAGCGGGGCCCGGTTTTGCTGAACGGTATCAAAATCCACCGGCCCGTCACCCGACACGGGAAGACGATCAAGATCTTCCTGCCCCAGGAGGTGCTGTTTAACCAGTGTATCAAGGTCGATCAGATTTGGATTACCTGCATGCGCGGAAAAACACTGGTACGGCGAATCGGCAAAACCGGTAGGTCCGAGAGGTAGAAGCTGCCAATATTTCTGCTTTGCCTTTACCAGGAAATCGATGAAATTATGGGCGCTTTTCCCCAGGGTCCCGATCCCGTATTTTCCCGGCAATGAAGTGGGGTGAAGCAAAATTCCCCCGGCTCTTTCTTTCAATAGCATAAAGTAGTAATTATCAATTATCAATTATCAATTATCAATTTGTAACCTCACTTCTTCATCCCATAAAGATCCAGGATGAAAGCGAATTGATCAGCAAGCTGTTGAACCCGTAATTCCGGTCCGGTACTTTCCTGATGGTCCGGGTCCATCTCGGTTCTAATCAACAGGATATGCTCGCCGGTCTTGTTTTTACGCAGGGAAGCTGCCATTTTCATGGTCTCTGCGCAAGTGACATTTTTATCCAGGTACCCGGCCCGGAAAAACATTGCAGGATAATCCTGCTTTCTGACATTTTGATAGGGAGAATACGAGAGGATATAATCAAAGAGAGGTTTTTCATTCGGATTCCCGAATTCCATCCATTCATTTACTTCCGGTTGGTTTTTCGCTGAATCAAGCAGGGCAGATAAGGGATCCACAAACGGCACTTCGAGGATGACTGCCTTGAACAGATCAGGCCGTTCATTGGCTGCTACCCCCATCACAAGCCCGCCTGCACCAATACCTGTGGCCGTGATCAACCCCCTTGAGGTGTACTGGTGATTGATCAGAAATTCCGCACAATCAAGAAAATCGGTGAATGAATTCTTTTTCTTTAACCGGCGTCCTTCCTCCCACCAGACAGGTCCCAGTTCACCACCCCCGCGGATATGTGCTATTGCCACATAGAAGCCCCGGTCGAGCAGAGAAATATAAGGAGAATTGAATTTGGCCGGATTCTCTAACCCATAACAGCCATAAGCAGTGAGAAGCAACGGGTTGGTTCCGTCTTTTTTGTCCAGACCCTGCTTATATAATATGGTAACCGGTATCGCTGTCCGGTCTTGTGAAGGAACCCATACCAGCTTGGCCGCGTAATCGTCTTTAATATATTGTTTGATCTTTGTCTGCCAGCGTATTCCAAGCTTCCGTGAGACAGGGTCATAGGTATAAAGGGTCACCGGGCTCAGGACGCTGGAATAACGGAGCAATATCTTGCCATGGATGGAATCATATCCCTCGTAGATCAGATTCCCGTCCGGTTCCGTAAAGGTAACCCTGTTCTCTCTTTCCTCGCCGCGTTTTGGGGTCATATCGATAATACGGCAACTGGTCTTCGGGAATCGTTTTTCAAGAAGCAGCAGGTATTTCTGATTGATTACCGCAAATCCCTGCAGGAAGGTGCTATCGTGATAGGAGATCGCCGTAATCCAGAAATCCGATCCTGGGTAACCGATCTTTGCCTGGACCAGTTTACCGTTCAGGGCATTCAGATTGGAAAGTATCCAGAAATAATCCGAGCTGTAATGTTCAACGGTGTACCGGTGTCCGGATTCACGCAGTTGAATGCGGACAGGCCGGAGCGTCCTGAGATCGGATGGAAGAAACCACGTTTCAGTTGTTTCATTATTACACACCTTAATGAAAACGAATTTTCCTGATGCAGATAAGGTTATCCCGATCATGAACCGGGGATCCGGTTCTGAATAGATCAGACGGTCTTCAGATGAGGGACTTCCGATACGGTGAACAAAAAGGTCACGGTTCTTCACAAAGAGGGTGTTCTTACCGTCGGGGCTGGTAACGGAGGTGCTTTCCGCTGTTATTTCCTTGTTACCGGTCTGTTTGGGATCCCTGGCAGTAATCTCTTTGTATAAAATCGTTTGCAGACTTTTCAATTTTTCAAAGTATGCATCAGCGTATCTGTTTTCTGCACGGATATAATTCAGTACGGCTGTATCACTGGTGATCTCCATCCACTTGTAAGGATCGGAAAGAGTTTTCTGATGGAAGGTAAAGTGAGAGGGTACTACTTTCGCCAGAGGCGGCTTGGCATCAGGATGACAGGAAGACAGGAGGACCATCAACCCTGTCAGGATGATCATTTGAAAAAGATGATTTTTCATTATTGCCTGATTTTCTTATATGTCACCACCAACATTGTAGTTGCCGCAGCGATCGCAAAGCAAACTCCGCCAATGATCATGGCATTCATGGGTTTGCCGGCAAAGAAAATGTCAATCACATTTCCGAGCAAGGCTGATGCAATAACCTGAGGTATTACAATGAACAGGTTGAAAATTCCCATCATGACCCCAAATTTATCGGGGGGCAAAGCCGGGGTTAGCATCGCATAAGGCATGGAGAGGATGCTTGACCAGGCTATTCCGATACAGGTCATGGAACAAAGCAGTCCATACTTCCCGGGCATCAGTGGGATACTCAGCAACCCGATGGCGCCAATGACCAGGCAGATGGCATGGATCAGTTTCGGTCCGGTATGTTTTGTAACCCGCATAAGGACAAATGAGAATAAAAAGCAAACGGCGTTGTACATGGCGAAACAGAATCCTGCCCAGGCGCCTGATGCTTCCATCTCCACGGTGCCCTCACGGGCATGAAACACATTAACGGCAATTGCAGGGGAAAAATAGACCCACAAACAGAACATGCCGATCCAGGTGAAAAACTGAACCAAACCCAGTTCCCACATCCGTTTGGGCAGGTGTCCAATAATCCTGACGATCTCTCCCAAACCCAAGGTCCAGTCAAACTTCTGTGACCTGATCGCAGATAGTTCCTCCTGATCGGGAGGGATCTCCCTGGTCGAAAAGACAGTCCACAGAACAGCTGCGATAAAAGCAAATGCGCCGATGTAAAAAGATAAGGTGACGGAAATCGGGATATGTCCCTGACCTGCCTTATCCTGTACAATTCCAAACCAGTTTGTCATCATCCAGGGCAGGGCAGAGGCGATGGTGCCTCCGAGACCAATAAAGAGTGATTGGATTGCGAAACCCTGGGAGTTCTGTTCTTCCGGAAGATTGTCGGCAACCATGGCCCTGAACGGCTGCATGCTCGCATTGATGGTTCCGTCGAGTATCCATAAAAGGCCTGCAGCTACCCAGAAGGTCGGTGAATTGGGCATAAGAATCAGGGCAAGTGAGGCCAGAATGGCTCCTACCAGAATATAGGGTTTCCGGCGACCCAGTCTTGTCCATGTTCTATCGCTTGCCTGCCCGATCAATGGCTGGATTATGACACCGGTGACTGGAGCAGCCAGCCACAACAAGGCAATTTGGCTGGGTCTTGCACCAAGGTACGAATAGATGGCACTCATGTTGGCCATCTGGAGTCCCCATCCAAACTGGATCCCGAGGAATCCGAAACTCATGTTCCATATCTGCCAGAATCGAAGCGGTGGTTTTTCTTTCATCCGGTGGAAATTTATCAAAACAAGAAGCTTCAAAAATAAGAACTTTCCAGTATTTTTACGAACTAAATTTCTGCTTATGAAAAGGAATCTTTTACTCATCAGTAATTCCACGAATTCCGGAGAATCATATCTTGCCTGGCCACGGAAGCACATCAAGGATTTTCTGGAAAAGTTTCAGGTCAGACGGGTAGTTTTTATTCCTTTTGCGGGAGTCAATATAATCCCTGCCGGATTGGAAAAATCGTTCAATATATATGAAGAACGGGTTCAAAAAGTCTTCGGGGAACTGGGTTTCGATCTTGAATCTGTACACCGGAGCACCGGTTCCATCCGGCCGGTAATGGACGCTGAGGCCATCGTTGTGGGAGGAGGTAACACTTTTCATCTGGTAAAGATGATGCACGAAACCGGTCTCATGCAGGCCATCCGGGAACGGGCATTATCGGGAGTTCCTTACATCGGCTGGAGTGCCGGAGCCAATGTGGCTTGTCCTACCATGCGTACCACCAATGACATGCCCATCAGCGAACCTCTGTCCTTTGCTTGTCTGAACCTGATTCCCTTTCAGATCAATCCACACTACCTGGATGCCAATCCGGCCGGGTTTGGCGGTGAAACCAGGGAACAACGGATTCTTGAATTCCTGACGGTGAACCGCGACATTTGGGTGGCAGGTCTCCGGGAAGGTTGTCTTTTCAGGATTGAAGGAAACAGGATAAAATTGATGGGACACCGGCCTTTACGCGTATTCCGGTACGGTCAGGAACCAACTGAGATTGAGGCGGGGAAAGATTGCTCCTTCCTGCTTGGTTAACGTTTGATGACTTTCACCAGACCGGTGGCACGATCCTTTCCATTAGCTTTCAGGATATAAAAACCGGGGGGCAGGTTACTCATGTCAATGGAGATTCTCTTCTGACCGCCGGCGGAAACCCGGCATACTTCCTGCCCGATGTAATTGAAAAGTTCCACCGTCGACAAATCATTGACCGATTCAAGGTTAAGCAGGCTATATACCGGATTCGGATAGACTTTTGAGATGATATTAGCACTTTCTTCAATACCGACACCGCCGACCTTGGATATAGAGACAGCCATGACCGGTTTCCCGACCGCTGAGTCGCCACCGGCTGCACGGGGGGTCACTTCAAACACCAGCCACAGCCCGATATCGAGCGTATCAACCGTATAGGTGATACGGGTCGCCGTATCGATGGGCGTGAGGATACTCATCAACGAATCCGGACTCCGGTACCATTGATAGGTAGTACTGTCTTCCGGACGGCCATTGATATCTTCAAAGGTGTAACTTCCCGACAAAACCTGGTGGTTGAGCAGATGCCCCTGGATGTGAACATCATAAACCCAGGGGGGAGTCGGGATATGTGGATCCTTATCATCGTACCAGGCGTTGAAAATGTTGGGATTCTGGCCCACCGTATCGTGGAAGGTGTAGGTCCGGTTGGGTTTGCCTTCCAGCTCTGCGGTCAGCCAGCTTCCGTTGATCCGGAATTTGAACTCCAGCGGTGGCTGATGAATATAAGCGGTATCCAGATATTTCACCAGGGAGTAAACCGAATCGTTATCGTTATCAAAAAGAACATCATCGGCACCCCAGCCATTAAAGCTGCCGGCCACATCCAGGTAATCGGTCAGCTTGCCGAAATGACCGGCACGGAGGTAATACTCCATATCACAGTTAAAGGTCATTGGCAACGAAGCCGGATCGTAATTATTGAAATAATGGACGGCTTCCAGCAGGGTATCCGGAATCCGCAGCATCCGGTTCGGTTTGTACAGCAGTTCCAATCCGCTGGAATCGGAATTGATCCGGAACTTATATTGCTGAATACTTCCCGGATCAAGCGGATAGGTGATGAAATAGGAAAGGGTTGTATCAATCCGGATCATGGGTTTTGAACCCGTCCAGTTATTCATGGTGCCAAGGATCTCGACTGAATCTGCAAGCGGATCAAATTGTCCGGATTGGGCGGCGTAAGTCATATTTACAATAAAAGCCGTATAATTCAAAGCCTCTTTGTTCCACCAGGTTTTTACGGTGGTGATCCCGGGCATCGCCTGAACACTTCGGTTTACGGTTTCCCAGAGTGAATCGTTGATCCTGAATTTGTAATTATATGTTACTCCCGAATCCAAACCATTGGTAACAAGGGCAGAATAAGTGTAGGAGGGTCCGGGGACAAGCGACATCGTGGCAATGCCCTGATCCAGTACGACATAGACATAATCGGAATCGGGATGAAAAATTCCCTGTTCAACAGCTCTGGTCATGTTGACCTGAAAATTGATCCCGATGATGGTATCCGTGTTATTAACCGATGCCACGGGATGTGCGGATCCCATGATCGTTGTTCCGGAGAAAATAAGGATCATCAGGATGGAAAGATATCCGTTAATTTGATGAAATTTCATTGAAGTGATATTTTAGCAAAAGTGAGATGGCAAAGATACGAAATTATGCCATTCATTGATAGCGCTGAAAGACCAGGGCGGTTCTGTTGGTATTATAAATGACCAGGCGATGAACCTTTGTTTCTTCCTCGTATTGGGTGGTAAATATGGTCTTTTCATCAATTCTGCCATGACCTCCGAATTCCGGTTGATCGGAATTGAGCAGGATCCGGTAGTCGCCTGGCTCATAGACCATGAACCCGTAATCAGGGATTGAATTGAAAGGGTGGAAATTAAAAACGAAAATAAGGCCATTGCGCTCACAAACCATGGTTTTGTTCACTTCATCCAAATTCAGAAGATTTCCGTAAGGCTTGGAAAAGATCCTTGATTTTTTGATCAGGGCCAGCATCTTTTTATCGAATGCAGAAAGAAAATGATAGCGTAATTCATGATTTTCCACCAACGACCATTGCCTACGGGCATAATGGTAACTCCAGCTGTTGCCTTCACGCGGGAAATCGATCCAGTCGGGATGGCCGAATTCGTTACCGATGAAATTGAGATAGGCCTGGCCACCCATCGCAATGGTCAGCAGGCGGATCATCTTATGCAGGGCGATGCCCCGGTCGATAACCAGGCTCTCATCCCTTTTGCTCATTTTGAAATAGATCTCGCTTTGCATCAGCCTGAAAGCAATGGTCTGGTCGCCGACCAGCGCTTGATCGTGTGATTCACAATAGGCGATCGTCTTCACATCCGGCAAGCGGTCGTTCATGATATGCCAGATGTGGGCTAAGTCCCAATCCTCATCTTTCTGCTCCTTCAGGGTTTTGATCCAGAAATCGGGAATAGCCATGGCAAGCCGGTAATCAAATCCGATCCCGCCATCCCTTATCGGCCGGCATAACCCCGGCATCCCGCTCACATCTTCGGCAATGGTCACGGCCCTTGGATTGATCCGGTGGATAAGGGTATTCGCCAGCTGCATGTATATCAGGGCATCCCACTCCACACCGTGTTTGAAATAACCATCCAGATCCCATGTTTCGCGGAAACCATGATCGAAATACATCATCGAGGTCACTCCGTCGAACCGGAATCCGTCAAAATGAAATTCCTTCATCCAGAACTTTAAATTCGACAGGAGAAACTGGAGGACCTCCCGTCTCCCATAGTTGAAACACTTGGAATCCCAGTATGGGTGGTTGCCCCGTCCTCCGGAATGGAAATACTGATCATCCGACCCGTCAAAAAGGTTCAGTCCTTCCAGGGTGTTTTTTGCAGCATGGGAATGCACCACGTCCATGATGACGGCCATGCCCTGTTCATGGGCTTTATGGATCAGGTATTTCAGTTCTTCCGGGGTCCCGAAGCGGGATGAAACGGCAAAAAAGTTGGTCACGTGATAACCGAATGAACCGTAATAGGGATGCTCAGCCACTGCCATCAGCTGAATGGTATTGTATCCGGCATTCTTTATATAGGGCAGAATGTAATCGGCAAATTCGGTAAATGTTCCCACTCCGGCCCGTTCCTGGGCCATCCCTACATGCGCTTCATAGATCAGCAGTTCTTCCAGGTCACCGATGGAGAACCGTTCCCCTTCCCAGTCAAATTTCATCGCCGGATTCCAGAACTGACCAGAAAAATCATTTGTCCCGGTATTTTGTATAACCCGCCGGATAAAGGCCGGGATCCGTTCATTCCATCCCATGTCGGAATGGACCATGACCTTCACTCTTCCGGTATGAACCAACCTTTCGCGGTAGTGTTCATCATCGAGAAAAACTTCCCAGACCCCGTTATTCTGCCGGGTCAGCCTGTGAGAATACCGCTGCCAGTTGTTAAAGTCACCGAAAAGGTACAAATCCTGGGCCTTGGGAGCCCATTCACGATAGATCCATCCTTTCTGCTTCCGGTCATAATGGAACCCAAAATAGCTATATGCATCGGCAAAGCGAAGCAAACCTCCATGGTAGGTTTCAATCTCCCTGATGGTGTTCAGATATCGCTCGTGACGGTCATCAATCTCCTTTTCTGCCGGTTCAAGCCATGGATCCTTCCGGACCAGGGAGAGTCTACGGTGCTTAACAGTTTCCATGAAGTTGTTTTTCGTTCATTTCAGGGATTTCTGATCAGATTTCAAAAAATAAAATTAATAAAAATATCCTCCGGAAGCTTTTTCGATATTTTGATGTGATCATAATTTGAATTTTACATGGTCACATCGGATATCCGTTATTACCATCCGCGATATGGATAAACATGGTTTGTATGGATATTTCATTTATCTTTGGTCTGCATTCACTCCGGCCAATATTTATCATGGAACATCAAGCTCACCGATCAAAGATACCCTGGTTCTTTCTGATCCTGATGGCTTTCCTTACCTTGGTTTTACTGGTTGCAGCTCACTTCTACTTTTCCCGGCAAATGGCCGTTTTGAAAAGAGAGCAACACAAGATATTCCAGACCGTGTTATCCTTTAAGATCGGGGAAATCAACGAATGGTTTCATGAACGGCGGGCAGAGGGAATTTTTGTATCGACCAGCATGCCATGTGTTGAACTGATCGACCGACTGACCCGGGAACCGAAGAATGATCCTGCCCGGAATGAATTAACCGGGTTATTAATGCCTATAAAAAGGAACCATGAATACCTGGGGATTTCTGTGTATGACCGGTACGGCAATAATCTGTTGCAGATCGGTGATCTCATTAGACCAGACAAGGCAAAAGGCAGAGAGGACCTGATAATCGCCTCCGGAGGAAAGGAAATTGAATTCAGTGAGATGCTTACCGATCCGCATTCGGGAAACTCTTTCCTGAACATGAAGGTCCCTATATTCAGGAATTCAATGCCGGTAGGGTTGATCATATTCCAGATCGATCCGACCCGGAATCTGTTTCCGATCATTAAACCGTGGCCATTCCCAGGGTTCTCCGCAACAATTCTGTTGGCCATGGTCGAAAGCGACCGGTTGATCTTCCTGTTCCAACCTGCAGATACTTCCAATAAAAACATTGACAGACACAAAGGCCCTAATACCGATGAACTTTCTGAGGCCATACCCCGGACAAAGCCTTTGAACCTGATCGAAGCGAAAGATTACCGCGGGATCAAGGTCTTCGCCGAAATTTTTGCCATTCCAGGTACTTCATGGATTCTGATCTCAAAGATTGATCAGGATGAGGTATTTGCTTCTCTGAAAAAACAGGCGCTCAACCTCATCCTTTATATCTGTGCCTTTCTTTTTGTGGTGGTGATAATCGGAGTACTGGTTTGGAAGAACCAGCAGTTACTCCATTACCGGACGAATGCTGAGCTGCAATCGCAGAGTCTAATCGCAGAGGAACGGGTGAAGTTCATGAACACCCTGTTGCATGATATCAACGATGCGGTCATAACCTTCGACAAGGACCTGATGATCATGAGCTGGAATACGGGTGCGGAGAGGATTTATGGCTGGAAAGCGGAGGAGGTAATCGGGAAATACGGTGGCGGATCGCTGAGGGTTGATTTCCCGGGTCCTTCACGGGAGATAGTTTTCAAGGAACTTGAACAGAAAGGGTCATGGAAAGGGGAGGTGGTTCATAAACGAAAAGACGGAACCACTGTCTATGTACTCTCCACAACCTCACAGCTGTTGGATGAAAATGGAAAAAGTTTGGGTATTATCACCATTAACAAGGATATTTCCGAAGTCGTCCATTCCGAAAAAGTGAAGAATGCCGTCTACCGGATCTCTGAACTTGCTCACTCCACCAAAGACCTGGATGAGCTATATGCAGCCATTCACGTAGTGATCGGAGAGCTCATGGATGCCCGCAACTTCTCCATCGCCTTATTTGATGCGGCATCTGGAAACATTTCCTTTCCCTATTTCGTTGATGAAAAAGATTCAGCCCCTGCAACCCATCAAAGGGGTTCCGGTCTTACGGAATTCGTCATCCACACTGGGAAGCCGTTGCTGGCAAAGCCGGAAGACCTCCGGTATTTCATCGACCGGGGTATTATCGATATTGTTGGAACAAAATCCATCGACTGGCTTGGCATTCCGTTAAAGATAGAGAATGAGACCATCGGAGTCGTGGTTGTTCAGAGTTATTCCCCGAAGGTCCGTTTTGGCGAACGGGAAAAAGACATTCTGATTTTTGTTTCCGAGCAAATTGCCTTATCCATTCACCGGAAAAAAATCCGGCAGGAACTGATCGATGCCAAACAAAAGGCAGAAGTATCAAACAAGCTGACCAGTTCACTTCTGGCCAACATGAACCACGAATTGCGTACTCCGATGAACGGAATCCTTGGCTTTGCTGAAATACTAATGAATGATCTTTCTGAGGAAGAGACCCGTTCAAAAGCTGAAAATATTCTCATTTCCGGACGACGCTTAATGGATACCCTGGATGCGATCATGGATCTTTCCTACCTGGAATCGGACAAGGTGACAAGGAAATTCAAAACCGTTTCCCTCGATAAGATCCTCAAATCAGTCCTGACTTCTTACGAAGGGCCCATCAGGAGAAAGAAGCTTGAGCTGATCAAGAACATCCGGCCCGGCCTTTTTTTCCTTGGAGATGACCATCTTTTCCAGCACGTGATGAAAAACCTGGTGGATAACGCCGTCAAATATACCGAAACCGGCAGCATTACCGTGGAGGCAGATCAGGTGGAGAAAGATGGCAAAACGTTTGTTTCGATCCGGGTTCTTGATACTGGTATTGGAATCGCTGAAGAGAATTATTCCATGATTTTTGACGCTTTCAGGCAGGTCAGCGAGGGATATGGCAGACAGTTTGAAGGCAGCGGATTGGGTTTGTCGATCAGTAAAAAGATCATCAACCTGATGAACGGCGAGATCCATTTAAAAAGCAAGTTGAATGAAGGGTCGGAATTCCGGGTGATCGTTCCGGCCGTTATTGAACCCATTGCTGCCGGACAAACCGATGCAGGGGAATTGCTTAAACCAAAGATCCATATCTCCGGCGACAAGAAACTTCCGGATATATTACTGGTCGAGGATAATACCGTCAACCTCCAGTTGCTGATGGTTTATATCCGTGATCATTGCAATATCTATTCGGCGCTGGATGGGAAATCCGCAGTTGACCTGACACGTCAGCAGAAATTTGATGCCATTCTTATGGATATCAATCTGGGTCCCGGCATGGATGGAATCCAGGCCATGCTCGAAATCCGCAAACGTCCTGATTACCGGATAACACCTATTATCGCCGTAACGGGTTATGCCTCCATCGGCGACCGGGAACGTCTTCTATCCGTTGGGTTTTCTGAATACCTGCCCAAACCCTTTACCAGGGAAAAAATCGCCGGCCTGATCGAGGAATTCTTTATGCAAAAACAATAATGGCAGCAAGTACGGCCAGAATGATCGGCACGATCACTAGGACGGTTCTGCGATCCTTCGTGATTTGTGCATTCATGACGCCTATTTGCTTCAGACTGAGTTCGTCTCCGGGTTTGTATTGAAGCGCTGCTTTATATTCCTCCCGCGCTGAACGGAAAAGGTCAATCTTGATAAAATGACCTGCCCGCTCGGTATGTTCCCTGTATTTCAGTTCTTCGTGGCTCAGATGTTCGTGTTGTTCTTCATGATGTGACATGGTCGGTAACATTTAATTTTCTTACATAGAAGCAAAAATAAAAGATTCTTCACGGAAGTTATTCAGTAAACCGAAAAAAAATCAAAAAATTTATCCTGGCATAATGACCCGGATGGTTGCCGGGACTTATCCGAACTTACTTATTTTTTCCAGACGCTCCGGATCACGGATATCTATATGTTTCCCGTTTACCTCCAAAATCCCTTCTTTGTGGAATTTAGTCAGGGTATGGATTACGTTTTCGGTTGAACATCCTGCAAATTCAGCGAGCTCTTTACGCGACAGCGTCAGGGTAAAGGAGGAATTCCGGTAAATGGCGGTGGATAGATACAGGATGACATCCGCCACCTTGCCGTTGACCTGTTTATGGGCGAGACTGATAAAATTCAAAATGGAGGTCTTGAACATAGAGGTGACGATTTCCAGCAATTTCATCAGATAAGGTGTATTCGAAAGGGCAATTTCCTTTAAGGTAGGAATCTCAATCAGACAACATTCACAATCCTCTAAGGCAAATACGGAGAACATGTTGATGCTTTCATTGAAGATGTTTGCACCACCAATGAGCGACGGAGCCCTGGTGATAGTCAGTATCTGGTTTTTACCCGATTCATCCTCCAGACTGAATTTAATGATCCCCTTTTGGAGAAAGACAAGGTGGGTGGAGGAGGCATTCTGTTTCAGGATCGATTCACCCTTCCGGAAACGCAACTGGGTGGAACGTTGCTGAAGCTTTTCAAATTCCGAATGCTCTATAAACTGACATGTGATTATTTTAAACAGGCAGCTTTCGCAATTGTAAAGTTTAAGCCGTGAGTCGTATCTGATCATATATTTTTATTCAAAAATATAGACTTTTCATGACTGTCGCCATGATAAAATAATGAAATATTGCAGCTTTTTGCACGAAAGAATTCAAATCAATTTCTGTCGACTTTCAAATTAATTTGATTATCAGGAATAAAAGAGTGATTTACTTTTGTCCGGCAAACTAAAACCTTTGAAAATGGAGATACAGACGATATCCGTATTCAGCGGAAGAGGAAAAAACGGGGAACCCGAAAAAGTTGACCGGTTTGACCTTAACATGGGTGATATCATCAGCATCGTGGGTCCTACCGGTTGCGGAAAAACGACCCTTATCAATGACCTTGAGCTGTTCGCAAACCGGAATACCCCTTCCGGCCGCATGATCGTTATCAACGGATCTCCGGTTCCGGAGGATTTTTCATTTGATCCGAAGAATCATCCGATCGCGCTGATCTCGCAACATACCAATTTTCTTTCCGATCTCCCGGTAGGGGAGTTTCTTCATATCCATGCCACGGTACGTGGGTGCTCCGATATTGAGCAGATAATCCTGGAGACTCTTGATTTTGCGAACCAGCTCACCGGAGAGGCCATCATCCGTGAAACAGCCATGACCGAGCTATCGGGGGGGCAGACGAGGTCGTTATTGATCGCTGATGCTGTCATTATCGGAAATGCACCGATCATACTCCTCGATGAAATTGAAAATGCCGGTATCCACCGTACCAGAGCGCTGGAACTTTTAAAACATTACCGGAAAATCTTCGTCTTTGTTACCCACGATCCACGCATAGCCCTTCTTTCCAATTTCCGTATTGTGATGAAGAACGGGGCTATGCAGAAGCTGATTCCGACCAGTGAAGATGAGCGGATGGCAGCGATGGAACTCAAGAAAATCGATGATGTATTACTTCAATTCAGGGGACTGATCCGTGCAGGAGAGCAGATTACGGCCGACCGGCTGAATGAGCAGATCAAAACCATTTCACTTAGCTGAACCAATATGAAACTGATTGTTTTTGCAGGTCCTCCGACCAGCGGAAAGACCACCGTAATCCGGCAGGTCATCAAACGGATGATCAAAAAGGGATTACTTACAGCCTACCTTAAGATCGATGTCTTGTTCGCTGATGAGGATGAAACCATTCAGAAGGAATTTGGCATTCCTGCACGGAAGATCTATTCCGGAGAACTCTGTCCCGACCATTGTAATGTAGTAGTGCTCGATGAAGCCGTCGACTGGGCGGAAAGTGAAGGAGCCAACTTCCTGTTCGTCGAAACAGCGGGTCTTTGTCTCCGGTGTTCACCATATATTGAAAACTCTTTAGGGATCGTCGTACTTGAGGCGACGAGCGGAATGAATCTTCCGCGTAAGATCGGGCCAATGCTCACGCTGTCAGACATCGCCGTCATCACCAAGATTGACCTCATTTCACAGGCGGAAAGGGAAGTTTTCCGCTACCGGGTTCTCGAAGCGGCACAGGATATAACGGTTGTGGAAAGCAATGCCCTGTATGGCATCGGGATCGATCCCATCGTCAAAAAGATAGAGCGAACAAAGGAAATTGAAAAGCCAATGTTTTTACGTGGGAATCCACCAGTGGGGACCTGTACCATATGTGTGGGCAAAAAAGAGATCGGTGCGAAGAACCATTTTGGTGTTTTGCGTACCATGGACCAGGAACTTTTTTATGTGGGAGAATGAGTGATAACCGGATTTATTTGGACAATGCCGCAACAACCGCGATGGATCAAAGGGTCATGGAATCCATCCTCCCTTTTTTAACCAGTGGTTTCGGGAATGCATCCAGCCTTCATACCGACGGGGTGAGGGCCCGGAATGCCGTGGAAGCAGCCCGGCAACAAATTGCTGCAACCATCAATGCGGCTCCTGAGGAATTGTATTTCACCTCAGGTGGAACAGAATCAAACAACTGGGCCCTGAAAGGAATCGCATTTGCCAACCGCGAAAAAGGAAATCATATCATCGTTTCTTCCATTGAGCATGACTGTGTCCTGAATACCTGCCGCTGGCTAAAGCAGAACGGATTCCGTATCACCTATCTTCCGGTCGGTTGTGAAGGTATCGTGGATCCTCAAAAACTGAAGAAATGGATCACTCCCGAAACCATCCTGATTTCCGTGATGCATGCGAACAATGAGCTGGGAACCATCCAACCCATCGGTGAGATAGGTATGATTGCCCGTGAACGGAATATTCTTTTCCATACCGATGCGTGCCAGTCGTTTGGGAAGATCCCTCTGGATGTCCGGTTGCAGAACATTGATCTCATGACAATCAATGCACATAAGATCTATGGTCCCAAAGGCGTGGGGGCTTTGTATGTTAAACGGAATGTTCCTATCGAGCCTTTGCTTCATGGAGGAGGGCAGGAACACGGCATGCGGTCAACCACCGAAAATGTGGCCGGGATCGTCGGGTTCGCCAAAGCGGTCGAATTGTGCATGAATGAAATGAGCCGTGAAGCAGAACGACTGTCATCGCTCGTCAAGAGACTGGCCTGTTGTCTGGAAGAATCAATTGAAGGAGTTTATTTTAACGGCAGCCGGGATCATCGGTTACCGGGATACCTGAATTTTGGCATCAGTGGCATGGAAGGGGACAGTATCCGCCTGCTATTGCTTTTAGATGATCAAGGTGTCTCTGTCTCAACGGGTTCGGCTTGCTCATCAAATGCAGCAAATGGCGTGTCATCCCATGTCCTTCAAGCCATTGGCCGGAATCCACTGGAAGCCCGCGGGGCAATCAGGATCACCCTTGGAAGGTTCAATACCGGGGAAGAAATTGATTCGTTTTGTCGTATTCTGATAAACATTCACAAGGAATTGAATTCTATATTTTCATAAAATATCATTAATCACTAGACCATGGAAATGATCGCACCAACGCCCGTGACAGGAATTGAACTTCCGGACCTCGATTGCGGAGCCTGCGGATTTAAAACCTGTACCCAATTCTCAGATTTCCTGGAAGGTAATCCCGGAGAAATCAAACGCTGTATCCACATTAAAGCGAAAAGTCATTCAACAGAAGATAATCCTTCCTGTCTTCACCATTCACATGAAGGATTGGGAGAGAAAATGGGATGGCACGATAATCTCTCAAGGAAATTTGATTTTATCCTCGATTGTTTCGAAAATGAACCCGGACCCAGGGAGACCATGTTACCCTACAATCCAGCTCTGGTTAAAGAGCTTGGGGTCAAAAAAGGGGAACTTATGATCGGTCGGCCTATGGGCATGTCGTGTGGCTGTCCGATCACCCATTGCGGCATTGTAATGGATACCGATCCGCGGAACGGAGTTATTAACTGGTGTGTAACGGGACCACTCAGGCCCCGGTCTGAAGGCTTTATCGACATCGGCTATTATGTTGCTCAGGCTTATGAAGGATTAATTAAAGAGTCACGGGTACCAGTGAAGCTGGGGATGCGCTATTGGTTTCTTCCCAGGCGTTGCATGTTACAGTGGCGTCACAGCGGATTGGTGAATGCCATAACCAAACGCAAGGATGGAAGCCTTAGGGTCCGGATAGAAGGTTTGTTTATCGGCTAATCCCACACGCCCAAAAAAAAACGCCGGTTTCGCCGGCGTTTATAAGAGGAGTTACAAGGGATTATTCTGAGGTCATTTGGGTATTGATCCGATATTCGTGAGGCCGGCCAGGCTTCAAAACGGATTTGTTCCCTTTGACCCGGAATTCCCTGCCTTTGTTAGGTATCAAGGTGCTTTTATTACCCTTGACCGCAAATTCACGATGGTCATTTGGAATTAGATCAGCATTTTGTCCGGTTGATATCCATCCCATCGCAGCAATCAGACCGATGATTATGAACTTTTCCATGGCATGGTTTTTTGGATTAATATCAATGTCGATACAAAGCTAACCGCACAGAAAAGCCATTACAACTTTATTATATGTAGGTGGTTGAATGGAATCTGAAAGCATCCAAATATCATCTGAATCCGGTCAACCGGAAACGGACAATTTTCACCGATGAAAAAGGCATTTTCACGGAAAGGAATCCTTAATTACAGGGTAATGATGAAACTCGTTACATTATCTGATGATTCGGCATGGATATATCCCTTATGCAACCGCAGGATCTGACGGGAAAGACTTAATCCTATCCCCGATCCATGTTCTTTGGTCGTAAAAAAGGGGATAAATATCTTCTCGATGGTCTCCTCCGGGATCGGAGGTCCGTTATTCGAAATCCGGATCAGGAGATGGTTTTGCTTTGAGAGACTGAGGGAAAGTTTTATTTTCCGGTTATCAGGGATCTCTTCAAGGGCTTCCATGGCATTGTTCAGGATGTTGATGATTACCTGGGTCAGGAGCTTTTTATCCCCGGTAAGGTTCCTGATCTTAGGTTCAACGAATGACTCAAAGCAGATCCGACATCTCTCCATATGCTCCTGTAGCAAAAGCCGGATGTGCTCAATCCACTCCCTGACTTCAAATTTTGAGAACTCAGGGTTAGGTATCCGGGTGAGTCTCCGGTAGCTGTTAACAAAATTGATTAGACCGTTTCCGCGTTCCTCAATGGTATCCAGACCCTGGATCACATTTTCGATGGTCTCGTCATCAACCATACCTTGTTGGACTCGGTTTCCGTTTCCGATGAAGAATTGCCGCAAAGTACCGGTCAGTGAAACGATAGGTGCGATGCTGTTCATGATTTCATGGGTCAGCACGCGGATCAGCTTTTGCCAGGAATCGAGCTCCTTTTCATCAAGTTCATGCCGGATATCCTGGAGAGAAATCAGTTTAGAGACCTTCTCCCCAAACCGGATCTCTTTAGACCGGATCAGGAGGTTGATCTGCGATTCGCTGGTGAACCGTTTGTAAGTCTGGGCTTCACCGGGACGGATCGCCGAGAGGATATTGAACAGATCCGGATTTTTTCCGGGGATGAGATGGAGGGGCGTGAAAGTCGGAATCCCGGCATATTCAAATGCTTTATCATTCATGATTTCCACCTCGTTGTTGAGATTGACAGCCAAAAGTCCGGTGGCTGCATGCTGGATAAAGGTCTGATAATACTTTTCGAGGTATTCATTTTGAAGCTTGATCTCATTGATCCGTTCATTGAGGAGGTTCATACTTTGATAGAGATGGCGGAGCGATTTCTGCCTGATCGTAGTCGGAAACTTCAGGGATGAGTCTTCGTTCCTGATTGCCTCAAAGAAGAAGGCGATCTGCCGGTTCGATTGATTATAGTACCGGATGATCGCCGATCCTGCGAAAGGCACAGGAAAAAGGAATAGCAGATACCATGGATCCTGATGGTATGAGATGAGATATCCGGATAGCAGTGCGGAAAGAACAATGACACCCAGGCTGACCAGGGTGGCCAGCGTAATCCGTTTATAACCCATATTTTTTCATTTTTTTATATAATGTGGTACGCGAAATTCCAAGATTTCTGGCAGTAAGGCTGAAGCTTTGACCTTGTTTCTTCAGCTCTTTTACGATCATCCTCCTTTCCATCTCCTCAAGGGTCAGCGTCTCATCCGTAATCACATGAAGGGGCAGGTTCAGATAAAGATCCTCGGGGACAATGTTGCTCTCTTCACATAAAATGACCGCCTTTTCAATGGTATGCTGCAGTTCCCGGATATTACCCGGCCACTGATAATTCCTGAGCCGCTCAATTGCCTTTGGCTGGAGTTTCAAACCGCTTTTCTTATATTTATTTCCGTACTTGCTGATAAAGAAACTGGCCAGGATTTCAATGTCCTCAACCCGTTCCCTTAATGGCGGGAGCTCTATCTGGATGGTATTGATCCGGTACAGAAGATCCTGACGGAAGCGATGTTCCTGAATCATCTGGATCAGATTTTTGTTCGTGGTGCTGATCAATCTCAAATCCACCGGATTTTCGGTATTGGAACCAACCGGTATGACGACCCTGTTCTGCAGGACATTCAACAACTTTGACTGGAGACGCAACGGAAGGTTCCCGATTTCATCGAGTAACAGGGTCCCCTTATGTGCCAGCATGATCTTACCGGTACGGTCGTCGTAGGCGTCGGTAAACGATCCTTTGGCATGACCGAACATCTCACTCTCGAACAGGGTTTCAGCGACCGATCCAAGATCAACGGTTACGAGAAGTTCTTTACCACGATCCGACAAACGGTGAATCTCTTTGGCTATCAGTTCTTTTCCTGTTCCGTTTTCTCCAGTGATCAGAATGTTGGCATCGGTCCCTGCCACTTTCCTGACCAGGTCCATGATCTTTTGCATAGCCGGGGAAATACCGATGATCATTCGTTCATCGCGGTTCAATTCGGTTTTCAGATCGTGTTCCCGTTTCATCAGATCTCCAACGGTACGGTTCGACTTTCTCAACTTGAGCCCGGCTTTTAAGGTGGCCAGCAGCTTTTCATTTTCCCATGGCTTGAGAATAAAATCCGCTGCACCTTCATGGGTGGCTTTCACCGCAATTTCGATATCTCCGTATGCCGTGAACATGACTACTTCAATACCGGGCTTCCGCTTTTTAATCTCCCGGAGCCAGAACATCCCCTCATTTCCTGAGCTTTCACCGGCTTTGAAATTCATATCGAGCAGCACCACATCGATGTCCCGGGTTTCTATTTCGTGAATAATGGAATTCGGATTGGAGAGGGTGATTACCTCCGCAAACTCAAACTTTAGTAACATGCGTAACGCATTCAGCACACTTTTGCTGTCATCTACAATGAGCAGGTTGCCCTCTTTCATTTTTACGACCATAATGATGCATTTTCAGAACACGTTCAAAGGGGAGGGTTGAATGTAACTGAATATAAATGTACAGAATATTAACATCTGACTGTTCAGTTTGTTAACAAAAATATTTTAGAAAAAGATTTATATTGTTGTTTATCAATCAAATAGCATAAATGGCATAGGTCTTGTAAGTCCATCTGGAAATCCAAAACAAATAACGATGATAAAAACATTGAATCTTACAAAGCGGTTTAAAACCGACGAAATTGAGACTACCGCACTGAATAAAGTGAACATGGAGGTAAGAAAAGGTGAATTCATCGCCATCATGGGGCCTTCGGGATGTGGGAAATCCACACTGCTTAATATTCTTGGAATGCTTGATAATCCTAGTGAAGGGACATACATCTTCAACGATGTGGATGTTTCCAGGTTCAGGGAAGGCAAACGTACCCAGTACCGGAAGGGGAATATCCAGTTCGTTTTTCAGAGCTTCAACCTCATCGATGAGCTGAATGTTTTTGAAAACGTGGAATTACCGCTACTTTACCTGAAACTCTCCGCTTCGGTCAGGAAGAAGATGGTCATGGAACTTCTCGACCGTATGAAAATAAGTCACCGGAAAAAACATTTTCCGCAGCAACTATCGGGAGGGCAGCAGCAGCGTGTCGCCATCGCACGGGCCGTGGTTCCTAATCCGCAGCTTATTCTTGCCGACGAGCCGACGGGAAACCTGGATTCCAAAAACGGGATCGAGGTCATGAACCTTTTAACAGATCTGAACAAGCAGGGAACGACCATTGTCATTGTCACCCACTCGCAGCGCGATGCCACTTTCGCCCACCGGATCGTGAACCTGTTTGACGGACAGATTGTGACTGAAGAAATGGCACAGAACCAGCAAAATTTTTAACAATGGGGCCACTCGGGAGAATTGTTATTTACCTTCCCTTTTTGTTCTTCATTCCGGGGGGCCTGTTTGCACAAAGGATATGGACCCTTAACCAGTGCATCCATTATGCCTGGGAAAACAACTTCTCGGTTCATACCCAGGAACTGGATGTAACCATCCGGAAAACGGATCTCCGTCAGGCCAGGTATAACCTTTTTCCGTCAATCGACCTCCAAGCATCTCTTAACCAGAATTATGGCCGCAGTATTGATCCCACGACCAATTCATACATCGATTATACATTTTTTAATAATGGTTACGGAGTATCCTCTTCGGTGGATCTGTTTAACGGATTCATGAAACTGAATACCATCGACATGCAGCAGCACAACCTCCAGGCAGAAAAAAACAAGCTCCAACAGCTTAAAAACGAGGTTGCTTTTACGGTTATCAACAGTTATTTCGATGTATTGCTCCAACAGGGGCTTTCCTCCATAGCCCGGGAAAATTACCTGCTTTCGCGGAATCAACTCGATTATACTACGAAATTCGTGGAAGTGGGAAAAAAGCCCGGGACCGATTTACTGGAAACGGAAGCCAACCTGGCTGCTGACAGCTTTTTATTGGTGCAGTCGCATCACTTCCTGGAACAGGCAATCCTGGGACTGAAATATGAGATGAACTTTACGCTCGTTGACAGCCTGGTTATTGATACGCTGGTTCCATCCATTTTTTCCGGCATCCAGGATACCCTGACCATGGAGGAACTATTCCTTGCTGCCTCCGAAGCACTGCCTGACCTGAAAGTAGCGGAAAACCAACTTATGGCGGCCAAGAAAGCTGTCGATATCAGTAAGGGTGGATTTTCACCCCGTATCGGTTTATATGCAGGCTGGAGTTCCCTGTATACAGAAACGGATCGTGCTGAAAATAATACAATCATTCCGTTTTCCGACCAGATCACCAACAATTCTTATGAATATCTGAGCCTTGGAATTGAGATCCCGCTTTTCTCCCGGTTCACAAAGTACACATCATTAAGTAAGTCGAAGCTTCAATACGAGCAGGCAAAGATCCGATACAACGATGTTGTCTTCAAGCTGATGATGGGTGTTGAGAAGTCACTGACCGAGTGGAGATCAACAAAAGCCGAATATGAATCCTCACTTTGCCAGCTCACAAAAAGCCTTAAGGCTTATGAGGCAGCGAAGAAAAAACTGGATAAAGGCCTCATCAACATTATCGAGTTCTATATCCAGAAAAACAAGTGGTTCAGGGCAAAAACAGAAGTCTTGCGAACCGGATTACAAGTGCTTCTGAAAGAACGCTATATCCTTTTTCTAATGACCGGATCACTCCTGAGTGGCAAGTAGGAAGAAGGAATAAGGACGGAAGAAGTTGGGACGTGGAATATAAAACAAATAGTAATCGTAAATCTTAAAAGTCAATCGTAAATCTCAAATCTCGTAGATCGTAAATAGTTCTATCATGGAATATCAACCACCCACCGGCATGGACAGGGTCATCGAAGAAAAGCGATGGATCAGGAAAAAATACTGGAAATATTTGATCGGGGGAGCCTTGATGCTTGCGGTCATCCTGATTTTTGTTTTCCGGGATTGGACCAGTACGGTCAGGGTTGACAAGGATCGCATCACCGTGGCATCGGTGATCCGGGGTGTTTTTAACGATTATATCACCAATGACGGAATCGCAGCTCCTATTTCCACGGTATATCTCGATGCCTATGAAGGCGGGAAAGTGGAGGAGATCCTTCTGGAGGAAGGCAGCATGCTGAAGAAGGGCGACATTATCCTCAGGTTGAGCAACAATGACCTTAACCTCAATATTCTCAACAGTGAAGCACAGCTTGCAGAGAAAGCCAACTTCCTCCGGGAGGTCAGGATCCGTATGGAGCAGGAGAAACATTCCCTGGAACGGGAAGTGCTGAATGCCCGTTTTGACCTGGTTGCCAAGAAGAGAGCCTATGAACAGAACAAGGATCTCTACAAAGACCAGCTGATCTCCCGTGATGAATGGATGAGGTCGGAGGAGGCATTTATGCTTGCTGATAAGACGCTGGAGCTTGTTCTGTTGCGTCAAAAACAGGATTCCGCGTTCAGAAGCCTCCAGATCGAACAGATCACGGAGAACCTGAAGAATATGCAGATGAATCTGAACCTCGTTAAGCAGCAGCAGGAATACCTGAAAGTTAAATCGCCCGTCGACGGGCAACTTGGCAGCCTGATGGTCGAAATTGGACAAAGCATTCCCCGCGGGTTCCGGATCGGACAAATCAACATACTTACCTCCTGTAAAATTGAGGCCGATGTCGATGAACATTACATCGACCGGATCCGTACAGGACTGACAGGCTATATTGACAGGCCAAATGACACGTTGCAACTGGAGATTAAAAAGGTATATCCGGAGGTGCGGAACGGACGGTTCAAAATAGATCTGATATTTACCGGAAAGCTTCCTGAAAACATCCGTATCGGCCAGTCATACTTCATCAAGCTCCGCCTGGGGCAATCCATAGAGGCGATCCAGATTCCGCAGGGTAGCTTCTATCAGGCCACCGGAGGGCAATGGATTTTCGTGGTGGATAAGAACGGGAGTTTTGCAATCAAGCGAAACATCCGGATCGGCAGAAAAAATCCCCAGTATTATGAGATAATCGACGGACTGTTGCCGGGGGAACAGGTGATTGTTTCAGACTATACCGTATTCGGAAATAATGATAAAGTGGAACTGAGGTAGAATCATGAAATCCTTTTGCAGATTTTGTTTAAAAGGTATCAAAATGGAATAAAAATCCCAGATATGTTCAAAACTTATTTCAAGTCGATCTTAAGAAATATCCTGAAAAATAAACTCTTCTCACTGATCAATATCTTTGGTCTGACCCTGGGTATAGCCAGCTTTATCCTGATGCTGTTGTTTGTATTCAGCGAACTCAGCTACGACCGGTTTAATGAAAAGTCTGACCGGATATACCGCCTTTGTATAAGGGCCATGATCGGAAATACTAAAATCAACCAAACCTATTCATCGTCCAGAATGTTCAGGGATATGCAAGGCAAGTATCCCGAGATCGAGTCAGGAGTAAAGTTTTCAGGTATGCAGGATGTTTTAGTCAGAATGGGGGAAAAAATATTTTCCGAGCCCGTTGTAATGTTCGCTGACTCAACCATATTTGATGTTTTTACTTTGCCTTTGATTTCCGGTAATCCAGCGACCGCGCTCACCCGCCCTAATACCATAGTCATCAGCGAAACCGCGGCAAGGAAATATTTCAGGGAACAGAATCCCCTGGGTAAAATCATTGAAGTCGATACATCCGGCTTCGGTCGGTTTGAGGTGACGGGGGTTTTTAAAGATATCCCGGCAAATTCGCATTTTCATTTCAATCTCCTGGCCTCTTTGGTTACATTTCCAATGTTTCTTAACGAAAAGGAGTGGACTGCAAATATGTATATCACCTATTTTCTTCTCAAACCCGGTACGTCTCCAAAAGAACTCGAAAATAAATTCAAAATGTATGTTTTGGAATCGATCGGTGTCGAATATTACAAACGGGCCCTGGCCCGCGGCAGTTATTGGGAATTTTTTCTTCAACCTTTGACCTCCATCCATTTACATTCTGACCTGAACGGTGAATTTGAGCCGAACGGAAATATCAGATATGTCTATATTTTCATCGTCATTGCCTTTTTCGTTCTGATTATTGCCTGCATCAATTTTATGAATCTTTCCACTGCAAAATCAACATTGCGCGCTCGCGAGGTCGGAATTAAAAAGGCAGCCGGGTCAACACGAGCTCAGTTGATCCATCAATTCCTTTTTGAGTCGGTGATCCTGACATTTATTTCCCTGATCCTCGCAATCATCATTGTAAAGCTTGTTCTTCCGGTCTACAGTACCTGGCTGGGAAGGGAATTGTCGTTTAACCTGCTTTCAAACCCCTGGAATATTCCGGGCCTTCTTGCATTCGGTTGTGCGGTCGGAATTTTGGCGGGTACATATCCGGCATTCTTCCTTTCATCATTCAGCCCGGCAAAGATCCTGAAAGCCCAGGCACCTTCTGAAACCAAAGGGATAGGACTTAGGAACATCCTTGTTATTATCCAGTTTTCCGCCTCCATTTTCCTTATTATCGGAACACTGGTAATTAGCAGGCAATTGAATTTTATTCAGAACAAAGATGTTGGTTTCTTGAAGGACAACCTTATCATCCTGAGAACTCCTGCTTCTTTTGACCGAATTAAAACAGCATTCGTAAATGAAATAAAACAACAGGCCGGTGTGGTCGCGATGACGGCCTCAAATTCTTTACCGGGTTTTTCATTTCAAAACTGGGGTTTCGGTGCCGAAGGTATTGACAGGGGATTTACACTGAACCTGATCAGCTGTGATACTGGCTTTGAGAAAACACTGGGTCTTCACATGGCAAAGGGGCGGTTCTTTTCACACGACTTCCTTACCGATTCCTCAAGCATTATCCTGAATGAAACGGCCGTGAAGGTTTTGGGGTTAAAGCATCCCCTGGGCACCAAAATGTGGTATGGTATGTCGTCCCTGAATAAATGCCATGTGATCGGTGTGGTGAAGGATTTTAATTATGAATCAGTTCATTCACAGATTCGGCCGATGGCTTTGGTACCCCTGAAAGGGTCATCAGGAAGCTACATGAGCATCAGGCACCAACCCGGAAAATCCAGAGAGATCACCGCGCTCGTGCAACGTACCTGGGAGAAATTATTACCTGGCACTCCCATCTCCTATAGTTATATGGAGCAAGACTATGAAAACCTTTACCGGAATGAAATTCAGACCAGGCAGGTGTTTGCCATGCTTGCAGGGCTTGCCATCATCGTTGCAATCCTTGGAATGATTGGTCTGGCTTCTTTCATGGCGCAGCGGAAAACCAGGGAAATTGCTGTTCGTAAAGTGTCCGGTGCCGGAGTAGTTCAGATCATCAGGCTTCTTACCTGGAAATTCATCAAATGGGTGATCGTTTCTTTTATCATTGCTTGTCCGGTTTCCTGGTGGGTGATGAACCGATGGCTGCAGGATTTTGCATACAGGGTTTCCCTCAACACCTGGATATTTGTTATATCCGGATCTGTCGCACTGGTCCTGGTTATCCTTACAGTGAGTATGGTAACCTTCAGGGCTGCATCAGTTAATCCTGCTGAAAGTATGAAATATGAATAGCATGAATCGAATAGGAAAGATCCTGGTTACAGGAATACTATTGTTGCTAGTTGCATGCCAGGGCAACAGGCTCAAAACCGATGAGAAAAAACTTGCACAGGACATTCTTAGGCAAGAAAAACAAAACGAAGAAAACGAAAGATTAACCCGGGAAAAAGAATTGGCTGATACCCTGAACAAGCTACCTGCCGGCTTCAGGTTCAAAGAGGATCGTTCGGTCGATCCCGCCAAACTCCCGGCGGTGATCAATATCTCCGGGAGTCTGAATAACATCAGGGACTTTGCATTGTCGGATGTGGCATCTAAGATCACTTACATCCGCATGGAACAAGTTCCCGACTCAACTTTTTCCAGAACCATGAAGTTCAAGTATTACTTGATGGAGAAGAACATCGTGGCAGTAAATCCTTCGGGGATCCTGCTATACACGCGGAATGGAAAATTCCTGGGGACGATTGTTAAAAATGAATTTACCGGAATCGAGGTAGAAGCCAACATGATGAAGGTACGGAGCGATAATACCTATATCGGTGGAGGCACCACGGTTTGGGCTGCAGGGAACAACCTGTTTTATAAGTATCGCAATACGTTTACAGGGCAGTCAATCATCATGGAATATGATTGTTCACAGATCCCGGTAAACCTGTCAAATCAGTTTGATCCTGAAAAACCGGATCAGATCAGGGGACTGGGAAAGATTGCCATTGATCTGAATAGCGGGAATAAACAACCATCCCTTAAAACCTCTGCGAATGGTATGTGGAGCGCTGGTCCGGACTTTTTATATAAACGATTAAGCTTCTTGTTACTCGATCACAACACCTATGCCTTGCAACTGGGAAGTGATTTTGAGGTGGGAGGAAAATACATGATGGGCATCTTCAATAAGCGGGGCGATACCCTGACTACCTTTTCCAATTTCGAAAAACTGACGAGCTTCACGAAATCGGTGATGAGGGGTACCGACCATAGCGTCCAATATGAGAACAAGGGAAAGCTCTTTGTCAGAAATGCTTTTAATGATACCGTTTTCCAGGTGTTACCCCCAAACCGGTTAATACCTGTCTATATAATGAACCTGGGCAAATACAAGCTTCTTAAAAGCGAGGGGATGGATCCCGGTTTTAACCTGACCGGAAAAATCATACCGGAAACCTGGGCCGACACGAAGAACTATATTTTTCTATCATTTTCAAAAGACAGTTATGATTGTCCGAACACGAGGAAAAGCAAACAATTGAAGCTTTACTATGCACTTTTCTCCAAATCAAGCCATAAACTATTTATAGTGAAAGGCGATCCAGGGGACTATGATGCTGAAATCCTGAAAAACAACTTGGATGGGGGTCTGCCCGTGTGGCCATCGTCGTACATGATCGGGAACAATGGTGAAATCCTGATCTCCTTAAAAGGGAAAGAACTCAAGTTACGTATAAAATCGGAGCAGTTTAATAACTCCTCAGCGCCTGTCGCCAAAAAGAACGAGCTGAGGAAACTGGCACAGTCGGTATCCGATTCTGAAGATATCCTTATGATCGTTGAATAACCCTGTCAAATCATGATCCCGCAATTTAAAATCATCATCCGCAACTTTATCCATAAACCGGTTTATTCTTTTATCACCTTCACCGGCTTTACAATTGGTGTGATGGCCAGCTTGTTGATTTATCTCTGGGTTCACAATGAACTGAGCTATGAAAAATTCCATCCCGATTATGAACGGATCTATCGTGTACTCACTCTGGCCATGGAGGGAGACGAGGTTGTTAAGTCGGCGGGCTGTTACCGCCCGGTTGCAAAAACACTAAAAATGACCTACCCGCAAATCGAATATGCCACCTACCTTAGTTTCGATTCCGAAGATTCGCCCTTGAAAAAAGAGAAGGGGGGAGAAAACATTGAAGCCCGTTGCATAAGTACCAATGATGATTTCTTTGCTGTTTTCGGTGGGTTTACGTTTATTGAAGGAACACCGGAGAAGGCATTCTCGCATCCATCAAATGCTGTGCTTTCGGAAGAAGTTGCACGAAAATTGTTTGGCAATGAACCGGCACTCGGTAAAACGGTCATCAGTGACAAATATGACGAAGAGATTTATACCGTAAGTGGTGTAGTCCGGATCCCAAAGCAAAGCCATATTGATTTCGGGTTCGTTGTTTCCGAGAAAAACAGGCGATATGCTATGATTGCCGACAGTTGGGGCGATAAAGCTCATGTGCATGTGTATATTAAATTGGCCCAAAATGCCAAGATCGATGATAATTTCCTGAATGGGATCACAAATCACCTCAGCCGGTTCTCACGATTTTCAGACAAGCTGGTATTTCAGACCCTTACGGATATTCATCTGCACACCAATTACCAGACCTACCTCTATGATAAAAACATAAGCAGCTTCAAGTATGTATGGGTTTTCTCCGGACTGGCATTGCTCATCATTCTCATGGCAGTCCTGAATTTCTCGGTACTTTCAGTGGCACGGTCGTCGGAGCGGTCGACCGAAATCGGCATCAAAAAGGTTTGCGGAGCCAGGCGTCAGGATATCATTCGACAATTCATGGGAGAGGCGGTGTTTCAAACTGTAGCCGCTACCCTGATTGCTCTTTTCCTCATCTGGCTTTTCCTGCCCTCATTTAATGTCTTTACCGGACAAAACCTTAGCTTCAGATTATCATTCGGGCTCATTTTCAATCTTTGCCTGTTGACCATTCTGATAGGCATAGTGGCTGGCATATATCCATCGTTATATCTTTCATCGCAAAAACCTTTGAGAATATTCCGGGGCGGAAACCAGACAGGATCGAAGAGAAATTTTACCCGGTTGCTTGTGGTCATCCAGTTCAGCATTGCCACCTTTTTCATCATCGCCACAACGGTATTTGTCAAGCAGTTGATCTACATCCAGGGCAAAGATCTGGGCTTCGATCGGAGGAATATCATAGTAATCCCGACAGGATTATGGTATGGCAATGAAGCGTTCAAGGCTGAACTGTTAAGGAACCCGAATATCCTGAGTGTCTCGGCAACCGCCTTTGCCCCGGTTGATTTTGGCTGGCAAGTCAGGCTTGCCGTCAACCATGGCGGCCGGATCGACAGTATCAGGGCTTCGATACTATGGGTGGATGAGGATTTTGCCAAAACCTACAAGTTACAGATCGTAAAGGGGCAATTCCTGCAAATGGATTTCAAGGGCTTCTGGAAAGCACAGGAAGCAGATACCGGCCGAAAATCAGGAGGAGAGAGCCATTTATCCCTACCCGTTGTCATCAATGAAACTGCTGAAAAAATGATACGGTTTGATAACCCGGTGGGACAACGGATCGGTGATTATGTCATCGTGGGTGTAATGAAGGACTTTCATTTCCGGCCGCTTCATTATCCCATTGGTCCGCTGATCATGACCAACGATCCGCAAAACATCGGGACTATGAATGTACGCATCGCAGATAAAAACCGGGCGGAGACTCTGAAATACATTCGCGATAACTATCAGAAATACCGCAATTCCAGGGGATTTTCCTATAGTTACTTTGATGATCTGATGGCCTTGAAATATCAGGACGAAGTCAGGTTGCGCAACCTCACGATGATCTTCTCACTGCTGGCCATCATCATATCGATGCTGGGGATTTTGGGAATGGCTGTTTTCTCCTGCGACCGCCGCACCAAGGAGATCGGTATCCGGAAAGCGAACGGCGCCACCTTCCACGAAATCATGGTGATGCTGAATAAAGAATTTCTGAAATGGGTGATCATTGCCATTGTTATTGCCTGTCCCATTGCCTGGTATGTCCTGCAACGGTGGCTTGAAAACTTTGCCTACAGAACGGAAATCAGCTGGTGGATATTTGTTCTGGCAGGATGCCTGGCCATGGTCATCGCATTGATTGCAGTGAACTGGCATACCATCCGGGTCGCCAGCAGAAACCCGGTAGCGGCTTTGAGGGATGAATAAGGAAAGAATCATTAAACACGCAAGATATGTTTACCCACATTTTAAAGATCACCTTGAGGAATTACAGAAAAAACCTTTTGTTTACCCTGATCATCATATTTGGACTTGCAATCAGCATGGCCACGATACTCGTCATCACCCGCTATGTAATCCAGGAATACAGTACGGATAAATTCCACAAAGAATACAACAATATTTTCCTGGTACTGAATATCAGCTCCGATGATAATGGTTCCGCCATCAGTCAGGATTGGGCAGAAAAGATCAAATCAGGATCGATAAACAATATAAAAAAGAGGAGGCCTTCGGCTCGCTGGTATCCGTTTTTACCTTTATTGCTATAGTCATTTCCTGCCTGGGACTGTTCGGGTTGCTGGCTTACCTCATCGAACTCTTTTGTGCTGGCAACGCCAATAGCCTGGTACGTACTGAATAAATGGCTGGAGAATTTTGCTTATAAAACAGAACTGAATTGGTGGTTTTTTGTTTTAGCGGGATTCCTTGCCTTTGCCATTGCATTGTTGACTGTAAGCTGGAAGAGCTGGTCGGCAGCACGGCGTAACCCGGCAGAGGTCATCCGGGAGGAATAGTCAAAATAATGGTACAGGAAAAAATAATCAATTATACTTATTAGCTATATCACTTCAGGCATGCGGAACGGCTTATCCAATGCCTCCTGATACCGGTATACAGAACTCCTGGGTTCTGAAGGTCGACAGTCTTGGCTGTGAAAGTCCGGATTACTGCTGGGTGGGGTCAGAATGAGATCGAAGTGTTCGACGTTTTCGGATCATTTTCCGCATACTCTCCAGTTTTTTCTTTTACAATTTTCCAAAACCCGGAATAGCGTTTCCCGGTTTCCGGAATGGCTTTATTCTGGATTTTTTCGTTTGACATTCAGAAATTTTCACTATAATTATGCTATGGATCCAGATATGTTTTAAAAATGAATTTCAAAATACTTTCTTCTTTATTTCTGAGCCTACTTATTTTCTTTGCCTTAATCTGTGCAAGAGGTCAGCAATGGTCCGATCCATCGACAATATACGTAGGGGGAGGGAACGATTATCCTGATTTCACAATTGATAACCAAGGCATTATTCATTGTGTTTGGGCTCATGAAATCACTAATTATCATTATAAAATTTATTATTCCAAATCAACTGATGATGGAATATCATGGACACCTGCACAAGATATTTCTTTAAACGATACATTTTGGTTGTATACTCCCAAAATTGAAACTGATAATTTGGGCCATTTGTTCGTGACCTATACTAATGATGATAATATGCATATATATTTTCAACAATTCGATGGTAATTCCTGGAGCTGTCCCCAACTACTTTCTGAAGGACTGCCAGGCTCACATCATAATCGCACCATAATTGATAATTACAACCGCTTTTATTGCTTCTGGTTCTGGAACTATGATGGAATGATATATTACCGGTATTATGAAAACGGAACGTGGAGCCCAATTCATTACCCCTTTAATAGCCCTGATCACTTTTTCTTTGCTTATGCTGTTTGTGATACTGAAAATGTTTTACATTGCATTGGCACTCATCATTTTGACGGAGAGACCAGTGACGATGACAGAACAATATATTTTACAAATTCTAATGACGTTTGGAGTGATTTCACCCAGATCAGTGATAATACCTCATGGACGTCAGGTATTGATGTGAGAAGTGATAATGCTCCCATCGCCCTCTGGCGAGAAAAGATAAACGATTCACCCTCCACAGTAGGGACGATGGTTTCTGATTGTGATAATGGGATCTGGACACCGCCGGAACTTATCGTTATCAATGCAGATAATTTCTTATCAACACAAAACGAAGCATTAATTATTGATACGAATGATAATGTACATATTGTCTCAAATGTACAACTTGACAACATTTATAAAGTGATTGAATATCAGAAAGTCGGAAATGAATGGGAAGGACAGGATATTGAAACGGATAATTATAGATTTTGGCGTATCAAATTGAAATCAAAAGGGTCTATATTACATATGACTTATATTAAAATTGATACTTCTGTGATGAATCAAACTGAAACGAGGATTCTTTATCGTAGAAAAGACGTTATTTCAGGAACTTCTCAACCCAAACAACATTTGCAACTGGACCTGATCCCGAATCCTTCCTCCGGGGAGGTGATGATCCGGTTTGAATACCCCCGGAAGGATCCGGTGAATATCGGGATCTTTGACATGAAGGGGAAATTAATCCGGACTTTTACACCAGGAGAAGTGTCACTGATTAAGAATGAGATCATCTGGGACGGCAAAGATCCCTCCGGCAGGAAAGTATCTGCCGGTTCCTATCTCGTCCGCCTGACAATCGGGAACCGGTTCATATCAAAAAAAATGATTATCAGGTAATTCTTCCCATTTATCAATAAAACCCCGGGGTATATATCCAAACCATGAAAGTTAGGAGAAAGCATACTCCTCAAGTTTTTCTCCACCTTTTTCCGAAAACCGGAATATTTATTACGGGAACCCGTAAGTTTTAATTGAGGGAACCCGTAAATTTTAATGCAGGAACCCATAAATTATTTTCCGAAAGCCGGATTTGCGTTTCCCGGTTCCCAGAATGGCTTTATTCTGGATTTTTTCGCTTGACAAATTCAAAGGATCATTATAATTTTATCATCTTATTAAGTTAGATAAGCATACCAAGACAATTTAATTTTTTCTCAGCAGTTAGATCAAGTATTCATTTTAGTAATATATCCATTTCTCTTTCTTAATTTATGAAATTATCACAAACAATAATTTTCCTTTTTCTTTTACAAAATTTATGGTCCCTTAAGGATCTATGGGCTCAGGATTTTTGGCAATCAATGAATGTTCCTGATTCAAGTTATATTATGAATGTAAAAGTGAACTCTTCAGGTGATATTTTTCTAGGAGAACAAAATACCTATTCTTTGCCAAATTATAGTGCTATTCAGCGCTCAAGTGATCATGGCATGACATGGATCCCCGTTTGTCCTACAGCATATGGAGTGGTTGCAGGGATAGACATTAATCAACTTGGAAATATTTATGCAGAATCCATGGACACCATTTTCGAATCGGTAACTAATGGAGATTCCTGGGAGAATCGTGGATATTGTGGGATGAGTTCGGTACTAAAATGCGGATTTGATAGTATTATGCTTAAAGGAGGTTATGACTATACTGCCATTGTCCGTTCAGGCGATCACGGTGCTACCTGGAAAGTGGTTTTAGTTCTTTCTGGTCTCTGGCCGTGGGTAACTGATTTTGCTTATGCTGATAACGGTATGATTTATGCCTCCATAAGGGTTACGGACTCTGGCGAGAGCGGGGTTTATCGTTCCAATGACCTTGGCAACACATGGGAACCATTTGGACTGAACAACTATGCTGTCTATTCCGTTGCAATGGATAACAATGGCAATTTGCTTGCCGGTACTCTTGGTCAAGGTTTTTTCAGATATGATATGTCCACTCAGCAATGGACAAATTTAATTGACAATACTTCAATTATGGGCATTTTCGTATCTGCTGATAACAAATTCTACCTTGCCTCTTCTGATATGCCAACATTCAATAATCTTGGAGGATGTATTATTTATAATGACAATGATGGAACCTATTACAATCAGAATTCAGGATTAGCAGATCATTTTATGTCAGATGGAATTACGATCGATGAAGAAAGGTATCTTCTCTTATGGGGTAGTGGATTATTATTTAAAAGTATTGAACAGGTGATAACGGATGTTAACTCTCAACCAAAAACAAAACCGCAAAACACGTTTTCTAATTACCCTAATCCCGCCACCGGTAAAATCAACATAGAGTTTCACGAAAATCCCCAAGGAGCAGAGATCGAAGTTTTCGATGTTTTCGGAACGATGTGTTACCAAACCCGCCTGCAACCTTTTGCAGCCCGGATTGTTATTACTATCGATACCTGGAAGCCCGGGGTTTATATTGTCAAAGTCAGATCAGGTAACCGGATTAACGGCGTGGAAAGGGTAATTAAGATATGAAATTGGTCATTCATGGCCCCTTTCCGCATCCGCTCCGGTTTTTATTTTACCTTTTTCCGAAAACCGGAATATTTATTACGGGAACCCGTAAGTTTTAATTGAGGGAACCCGTAAATTTTAATGCAGGAACCCATAAATTATTTTCCGAAAGCCGGATTTGCGTTTCCCGGTTCCCAGAATGGCTTTATTCTGGATTATTTCGATTGGCATTCAGGAATTTTCACTATCATTATGCTCCGGATCCAGATATGTCGCAGAAATGAATTTCAGACCGGTTTCCTTTCTCATTCAATTCCCGCTTATCCTGATGATTTTTTTCATACCGGTCCGATCTTCAAGCCAGGAATGGATTAAAATCTATGGGAATGGTAAGGATGCCGTTCAAACGTCTATAGTGGAATATTTAATTGTGGGTGAAAAAGGTATCGACGCTATTCAATTGAAACATTGGTCTTAGACTATCTGTTGTTTCAGAGTTTTGATACAATTTCCAGGAAAAACGGGTTCCTTTTGTTAACGGATGGTATACACATGAACTCATCAGGGGCAAAATATATTGCCGATGAGATAGAAGGGTTTATCAGACTGATCACCCGTAATCTCCAGGGAAGCGAAGGATAGAATGACCAATTTTATCCCCGTTTTAGTCCGTTTCCCTGTAGAGATAAGTATAAAAATCGTCGTTAACCCAGACGGGACGGGTGGTTATCAACGATATGTCAAAACGTTCTTTTAATGCAGCCATTGTTTTCTCCCATGATCTTTCAGTGACCAGTGTAAGAACGGTCAGGTCAGAATGCCTGATCGTAATTTCATTGATCCGGTAGGAATCATGGAGAGGAACATCTGAAATGATCAGGGGTCTGTACCATGACTGGGCAATGAGCTTTTTATGAGCAGAAACCTCTTTTTTCGCAAAATCATTGATCAGGCCGAGAAACCGATTCCTCTTCTCAGGGGTGGTAAACTCCAGCACCAGGTCTTTTTCATCGACACTGGCACAGGATAACTTTTCATCGATGGGTTTCAGGTAAAGTTTGTCGTTCGTTCCCCATTCATTATAATACAGGAAGGTTGACCGTTTATGCTCGATATTGATCTTTGCCTGGATGTTCTCGCTTCTGATCAGGCCTGCCAATTGCTTAATATGCTGAAAATCACTGTGTGCGTATGTTAATTTGAGATTTCTGTCGAAATTGGACACATCGCAGGTCAACCTTATATTATAACCGCTGATGATCCTTTTTCCGACCAGATCGTTCATGGTTCCTGATATCTCATCACTGGTTATGGTTTTAATATTGCCCCAGTTTTCCTCTATCCTTGCAATGATATCAGGTTCGGTGATATATCCGATGAATGTTTTTTCCCTGCTGATAAACAAGCTGGTCCGGTAAAGGAGGTGTAAAGCGAATTCTCTGGTGATAGGTTTGTTCAAATCAAGAAACTTGGTCTTTCCCCTGAAAACCAGCCCCAGATCCAGAGCAACGGCAAGATACTGAAACTGTTCTGTAGTTAGTTTCGGATCAATTGCCATATCGGAGAGGGCTGTTCTCAGCTTGTCGCTGTTGTAGGTATAGGCAAGCTCCTTTAATCCTGCCAATTTAACAAGCAGTTCAATGGATTGGATATATGTTACACCGGCATCGGCGGTTTTATCTGCACCGTCATTCATCAGGTCATAATCCTGCAGATGGAATTGCTTCCCGAAAATGGTAACCAGTCCAACCTGAAGGATATCGGAAGGGGTATCCTCGGAAGTGATGAATTTCATCTTTTTGGCAAAATCCGTGATGAAGCGCGACTGGTTTTCCCATAGTTTCTCTCCCAGCAGCCGGATGGTATAACTGAGCAGGCCCACTTCGTCCTCCCGTTTTGTAAGCTTTTCGAACGACTCGGACATGTTCACTTCCGATTGAAGCAGATAATGGACGGTTCGGTCAAGTTCAATGATGGGACGGGTGATCTTTCCGGAAATAAACATGGAAAGAAGATAGCTTGATAAAAGAAGGCAGATTAGCATCGTCGACCAGACATTGAATGCCTCAACAAAACGGTTCCCGCCTGCGACATCAGTGCCGGAAAGAGAGACGAAGCCGGTGATATCGAAACTGGCCCGGTTGACAAACCATACGATGTGAAGCAACAGGGCAATGGCATAAAATGTCGAGAGTGCAATCTTGATGGGGAGGTTCATCCGCAAACGGCCAAGGAAAAGCAGTATCGCCGGGAAGAGGAGCAGGGAGGCAATCATGTTGGAATTCAGCACCGGCAACAGGTAATATTTGAGACTCATTTCAAGGGTCACGGATGGATTCAAGATGCTGTAGACAAAAGAAGCATAGAGTACAAAGGCGATATTGGCAATGATGACCATAATTGCCAGTGTCAATAAATGCGAAATCTTATCCAGCTTGAGGAGATTTCTGTATTTTTTGAACCCCATGATCATCCCCATGATTCCATTCCCCACCGACCAGCTGAGCAGGTACCCGGAACCATAGCCAAGCAGAAGGTCGGAGCATGCATTTCCGAGGAAGCCAACCAGGAATCCAGTTATCGGACCGAAAAAATACCCTGCCAGGCAGATCAATACGATCTGGGGACGAAGGTCGGCATCGGAGATCCCCGGAAAATGAACCTGCAGGAACCGGTTCAGCAGGATCAGTAAGATGGTGATACCTGCAGGCCCCAGATATTTATTTGCAAGGAATCTGTCGATGGAAGACTGAATTACTGAAACGATCCGATGTCTGGGTTGCATTAAACTGGATTTTACAACATCTCCGCGAAGTTAATCTAACGTGAGTTCGATTCCAAAAAGGAAGAATCTTATGGTACCACAAGATAAAATTATAGAATTTTTTTGCCCGGCCGATGATTTTTGTGCTGCTTTGGAATCCGAAATCAAGAAACATCGGCCTGGCGATGGAAGCCATAAAAGAAACAGAGGGTTTACAACAAGATTTTCCTCATACAGTATCCTATAATCGATTCCTTGAGTTAATGTAACGAGCATTATTGCCCATAGTATTGTATCTCAAAATGAACCGGCCAGCGACTTGTACTGGTATTCCCTTTATTGACCAAAGTAATCAATCTAATCCTAATTATTTTGTTAAAACCGAAAGTTGTCCGTCTTCCTTTTTAACTGGGGGAGGCATCGGGGAAATGATCGGTGAAAAAAGCCAGTCACAGGAAAACGTTGATTCCATCAGTGGCTTACTTGATTTATTGGTTGATGGCGGAGACACACCGGGTACTGACATCTTTGTTGAGACAAGCACTCCCGATCAAACCCTTGAGGTAAGAAACGATCTTTTAGACAAATCGCTCTATCTTTCCGATTCAGTTATGATAACAGCAGCAACAAAGGAAGATGTTTTACCTCCGGCAGTGATAACTGAGATCCTTTCGGAAAATCCGCAAGCTGCCAAATCGGATACCGTAATGAAAATCCTTGAAAACAGAACAACCCCCTTAACCGAGGATCAACTGGCAACAATTGAAGAGGGTTTATTTGTCATCGGTGCGAAAGAATCTCTTGAAACTAAACTATCGGGATACAGGTCAGAATATAACAATGCACTTAAAAGAATTATTCAGTTTTACAAGAATGATACTGTAAATTCTTCAGCCGTTGACAGCGTGATCTGGTACCTTAACTCAGAAAATCAATTATGGGCTAAATATTCACTTGTGTTTGAGTATTTTACCCAACGGGAGACCAGCAGCCACCGGACCGGCTGATGACCTGTTATGTCAATATTGATTATTCTTTAACTAATTTGAATTGCTTTTCCCAGTCCAAACAAGTTATATGAAGGAGATAAATTCCCTTAGGTAAAAAACTTATATTAACCTTATTTGTATTATTTTTCAATGATTTCTGCATTACAAGCGCTCCCCAAAGATTATAAACCAATAAATTCAGTTCTTTTTCTTCAGCATAGTCGATAAAAATATAATCAGTTGCAGGGTTTGGAAATATTTTTAATTTATATATGTCATTTACATGGTTAATGCTTGCAGGATAATCACTTACGCATCGAATACTATAGCCATAGTCCTTTCCAGCCTGTTCATTTCTGCATTTTGCATCATAAGAAGTTACCAGTCTAAGCCAGACACTAAAACAGCTATTTTCTGTAGATGTCCACCAATATCCCACATATCCCATAAGTTGGAAAGATCCATCATAATCACGCAGTCCACCCGGATAGCCAGAAAAATCATATTCATTGGTAGCGCCTGCATTAGGGGTGTGCCATAATCCCGTACCACCTTCCATGGTCCCGATGGATTTCATCTTTCCTCCCGCAATACTATCTCCTCCTAAAAAGGTTGATAATATTATCCAATCCTCTTGTGTCGGAACGTGCCAACCTTGAGGGGCAAGCTTATTCGTATTCACTGTATACCAGTTATACAAAGCCCCATATGTGTTTTTATAAGTAGAGTCATTATTATACCAGCAAAAAGCAGGGGATGATAAATCGATCCAAACCGCGTTATCCGTTACTAATGGTATTGCTGATCCATTATTATATCTTGTAGTTTTGAGATTCTCAACCATCCACACCTGAGTGCCTATATGTACCGTATGATAAACATTACCATCAATATCTGTGACCGTCTGTGCTTGATGATTAAATGTTGAAAAGGTCAGGACCGTAAAAACCAGAATTATCTTTTTCATTGTTAGGGAATTTTTCAGTCAGTAATACTTAGCGGTTATATTAATCAATATTGGGCATAGGGCAGTCCGTATAAAAGACCTTCCGGACTGGTCAATTGCATACATTAGAACAGGATGAGCGTTTGACAGCTAAAGAGCTTGTTGTGGATGAAATTACAGCCATTCTCAGCGGTGGTTTTGTCTGCTACGGGTTCCTAAAGTTATGATGGAGCTTCCCTTGTCAATAATAAGTATAATTAATACTATAATCCTGCACTGGAGTGCTGACATTGATCTGGCTGACCAAACCATCCTGGTTATACACGTAAGAATAATTATCTTTCCGGTATATTCCTGCACATTCCCTGTAATCAATATGGTCAATAATATTAACATCTGATTTGCCATAATAGGGTTGCCCCTTCTGATTCCAGGTTACTGAATTCAATTTGTTACTAACGAAGGTTATTTCCTGCGTCTCACCTCCTCCCAGGTACTCTTCACGAACCACCTTAATGCAGTTCCCATTCTCAATCGTATTGATAAATCTCTCAAGAATAACACTGCCGTTATTATTCACTTCCGTAATCCGGTATCCGTCATTGTCATAGGAATATAGAAGAACATGTCCGGCCCAGTGATCGGAAACAACGAGTCCAGCACTATTCAGAAACAAGGTATCTGTTAACCTTGGTATACCACCCTGGTCATAATCCTGTATCAAAATATAATTTTGGAAATAAGTATAAATGACCGATGAGGAAGTGCCATCATCATTTTCCATCTTTTCTATCAGATTGTTATCATTGTAAGTATAGGTGTAAGTATTTGACGTTTCTGTAGGATGATAAACAACCGATTCAGTCTTAACCATGTTCTTATGATCATTCACGGTTTTACTGATTATTGCTTCATCTTTTTTGCAGGAAAGCAATGAGATAAGAATGCATGCACTTATTAATATATTTATTTTCATATTCAGGGATGTTGATTGAGTTTATCTGAAATATTGATGTTTGTATGGAGATACTACTCAAAAGACGATTAAATCCTGATTCGGTTGCTTGAATTCTTGTATTTCTTCTCAATTTCTTCAATGAGTTTAGAATATAAATCATAATTTTTTATTGAGTTGTCGTTCTGCTTATTCCGAGATCGGGTTAAAAGCTAATGTAAGCCGCCCCGAACTTTGAACATCTTAAATTAGAGAAAATTAGGAAAAGTTTAATTTTTTTATCTTAGATATGATAATCTGATATAAAACATTACATTTACCAAATGAAGACAATCACACGATTGTACATTCTCCAAGTAATTCTTGTTGTGGCCATTATCGTTCTTTTGATGGTACTAAAATTAAATATTGATAAACGATTAAACCTTTTCCTTAAATCATCGCATGCCAACAATGAAAGCACGGTTAATAATATTCTTAAAATAGACCGAATGATTTTTATTCGGCCACTTCGTGATAATTCAGAATGGGATGAAACGGTTAAATACATTGAGAATCCCACCAAAGACTTCGAAAAGGAGTGCTTGAATACCTTACTTTCAACATTTTCCTTCAATCACATCTGGGTATTTGATCAAAACGGCAAACAGATATACTATATAAATGATTCCATTTCCGTAAATCTGGATACAATTTTATTGGCCGATCAATTAACTCAATTACTGACACCGGATACTCCATTTTCCCATTTTTTCATAAATAAGAACAATGAGCTGGTTGAGATTTCAGGGGCCACTGTAGTTCCAACAATTGACACCAAACATACCCTCCCGGCCAAAGGGTACCTTTTCATTGGGAGGAATTGGAATATGGCCATGATTAATAATCTTGAAGAGATTACAGGAGCAAGAATCCAAATTAGAAAGCCAATTATTCAAAAGCATCGAACCACTGTTGAGGAATCCTTTACCATCAGCTACAATCTGACCGATTTGAAAAACAGACCTATAAATACGCTGGTATTTTCATTTCCTACTACTTATTTCCGGGAGTGGGAAAAAGATACCACGATTCTAACCATTATCAACATTTTCATTGGATTGTGCATTATCATCCTCATCGGGTTTCTGTCACGGAAATGGTTGATCGTTCCGTTGAATTCTCTCATCAAAGCGTTGCATATGGATGAATATCAAGACCTGCAGTCGTTGAAATCAGTAAAAAATGAATTCGGTGAGATGGCGCGGTTAATTGAAGACTCCATTATTACTAAAAATGAGCTTCAGATTGAGATTAAAAATAAGTTGGAAACAGCAAATGTCCTTACTTATCTGAAAAACAAAGCTGAGGAATCGGATCGTCTGAAAACGGCATTTCTTTCGAACATGTCCCATGAAATCCGTACTCCCATGAATTGTATCCTTGGCTTCATTCAAATGTTACAACAGGAAGATTACACACTGGAAGAACGCCATCAGTATATGTCTTTGGTTAGCAGTAGCGGGAAACAACTTTTAACCATTATCAATGATATTCTGGATATCTCCAGAATTGAGAATGACCAGATGATATTACAACCGGAGCACTTTGACCTTAACGATTTTCTTGAAAATCTTTTGTTGATCTATATTAATGAAAAACAAAAAACCGGGAAAAATGATCTTGTTATTGAACTGATGAAAGGAACCTCAGAAAAAGAGTGCTGTATTTATTGTGACAGTGGAAGGCTGAAACAGATTCTTAACAACCTCCTCAGCAATGCCCTGAAATTCACCTATTCAGGAAAAATAACCTTTGGATATTCCTGTGAAAAAGAAAATTTGGTGTTCTTTGTTCAGGACACTGGACTTGGGATTTCACCCCAGGATCAGGAAATTATTTTTGAGCGATTCCGTCAGGCTGAAGAAACCCATACCAGAAAATTCGGAGGGACAGGTTTAGGATTACCTATCTCAAAAGGACTTGTTGAATTGATGGGAGGTAAAATGTGGTTGACTTCCGAAAAGGGAAACGGTTCCAGTTTTTATTTTACCCTGCCAGATGTTATCCGCCATGATGCGATACTGACCAAAAAGAGAACGGATCCCCTTACACGATCATTAAATTTATCCGGCAAAACAATTCTGATAGTTGAAGATGTCCCGGAAAACATTGAATTAATCAGTTACATGTTAAAATCGACTCGCGTTAACATCATTCGTGCTGACAACGGATTGATTGCTTTGAATTTGTGTCAAGAAAATCCCTCCATTGATTTGGTTTTAATGGACATTCAGATGCCAGTCATGAATGGTTATGATGCAACAAGGGGGATTAAAAAGATAAGACCCGAATTACCGGTTATTGCCCTTACCGCCTATGCTTTTGATAAAGATAAAAAGAGTTGTGCAGAATCTGGGTGCAACGATATTCTGTCCAAACCGATTAATAAAAACGAATTACTTCAAAAACTGGATAATTTACTTGGTAAATAATTTTTTATTCCCTTAGAAGAATTCCTCTTCTACCCAAAAGTAATTCCACATCCCAAGCCACCAAGCCTCATCAGCCTTTTACTTTATGGGTTTATCGGGTTCCTTGACAACATGGATGAGTTGAATTACAAAATCAAAGAAATCACCCGGAACGATTCCGGCAAGTTTCGACGAACGCATTGAGAGGCTTACCTTGTTAATGCGGGGATGGTTAACCGTAGAAATGGTTGTTTTTTTTATTATGCACGGTCATGTGCGGCAGGCAACCGAAGCAAAGATGAAACCTTTGCTAAGCAATATTATGTAAGTTTTGTTGCGGTTGGCGGCTTGTTAGCTGGTGTTAAATTATTATAAGTTTCTTTGTAAAAAGTTGGTTCTTTACACTTATCCTCATAAAATATATTCCGGATTGAAGATTTTGTAACTCGATGGATCCTTTACAATCTAACTTGATAAGACGAATATCCCCGGTTACATCAAAAATCTGTACATTAACTGGAAAATGAACTCCAAGAATACTAATGGATGTCGATGCCGGATTCGGATAAATAACAACCTCTGGCCGAATATCATAAGTTAAAGAGTTAAGACCTGTTAATACACTATCCTTTTTCCCCTTTATTGTTCTTTCAAATCCATGCCATTTATTTGAATTTCCATATTTAATATTAACGCTATCACCGACAAAAGATCCTGATAAATATCCATCTTCACAATCCTCGAGTTCAGGATAACTCAATTCTCCTGATACATCAATAGTTGGATGCAGAAAACCTTCTGTATAGTAATCTATCCATGCACACCAGGAATCATCATGTTCAGTTGAGCAAGAATCGTAATAGATTGCAAGTTTATGCTCGATATCAATATAATTTGAATCATTTCCTGCTGTATACCCATGAAATTTATCTATAATCATAATAGTATCGAGTGTATCGGTAATGGGTGGATAGCCGATCCACCAATGATAATATGTGATAAATGCATGATAATACCCAGTAAACTGATCTCGATAATCAGTATCATTAGCAATCACCTGGTCAGCTAATTTTGAATTGGCTTTTGTAAAAGGAAAATCGAATACTAACCAAAGGATACTGAATATTCCAAGATAAATTAATATCAGTTTTAGTGGCTTCATCCGGAATATCGTTTCGATGAAATCATATTACCGATAAGTAGAACCACAAATTTTGATAAACCCATTACTTCTCATTTTTAATATACATTTTAAATCGCTTATAACGTGCGGCAGCTAAACCCAGTGCGTAGATTTCAGGCATCACGTATACGATCCCGAGTGCGATAGCATTGCTTTTAGCAGCTTGTTAGTGCCAGACCAATTTTATAGATTAATAAAATCTTGAGCAGTCAGAACAGTAATTTGAGCCTTTTTATAATCTTTTAAATTTCTAGTTATTAGTATCTCTATCTCATTTTGCAGGGCTGAATAATATTGAATTGCATCTTCAAAATCATGAAATTCAGAATTCAAAGCTAAGTCAATAATTTTTTCATTTAATGGCGCGATTTGGATAAGAAGTTTAAATTTTCTTAATATTTGTTTGGCTTCAAATGAAGACGTTTCTTTTGAAAGCAGATAATGAAGATTGGCGAAGGATAAGGATGAAATGAAAATTTGAATTTTACCTTCATCTGCTAATGTAAATAGCCTGGCAGCGGCTTGATAAAATGGTTCACGTTTAGCTAAAAGATCATAAATTATGTCAGTATCGACAAACACCCTCTTTTTCATAAATACTTTTCGGTTATGTGTTTATGATATTTCTCTTTGAGGTCTGTATTGTTTGAAAGTTGAATAACACCACTAAGAGATTTAACTAAGGGTGATATATGCTCTTCTTCATCTGAAGCATTTGTCACTGCTTCTAAATAATTCTCAATCAATTTAGATAGGCTGGTATCATGATCATTAGCATATTTTTTCGCTTGATCAATAACCTTCTTTTTAAGTCGTAATGTAAGTTTGGTTTCCATATTTTTATAATTAGGCGTACAAAGATACAATATTCGTACGTCAAAGTCAAGTCATTGGCAGAATTGGTTTGGCATTAACGTATAGCCTGTAGAACCAGCGCTGCAATAATCATTTCTAAGTAGAAAACTGCTGGCAGCGTTGGTTTTACAGGTTTATTACCCAACGTAATATTTTCATCCTTCATTAATTCCTAAAATATTTCGATCCCGACGGGGTCGGGATAAATAGTCAAATGGAAAAATAGTCAAATTGTCAATTATCCCTGAGACAACGAACGCTAAAACCGCCTCCATCGTAGTAGTTGATGTCCCGGCGTACTTCAGGATAGTTGAAACTGAGGTAGCGGTACCACGCGGAGTAGCTACCATACTCCGTAGACGACCACAAGAGGCCGAAGTAGCCACTGAGTTGGAAGGAACCGGAGTTGTAGCGGTAGCCACCCGGCAGACCCGAAAAACCAAACAGATTCGTGCCGTTACCATTACCATGCCAACCACTCGTGGATTTCAGGTTTAAGCCTGCATCAAAACCCCTAGTATCCCACTCAATATCCCACTCGGGGTCACCTATTCCATACTGGCTGTCAACGGCGCCTTCCAGCACTTTCCACTCTTCATCAGCAGGAATGTGCCAACCAGGAGGGCATATCCCTTGCACCCCTTGTGTGGTAATGTATTGCATCATCTCGTCCCATTGATACAGGCCGCCATATTTGGTGCAACTGTCCACTTCATTGTTAAAGCAATATTTTTCAATTATTGCATTATCTTCCATTTCATCATTCCCGTCAATCATCGTTCCAACATTCAGATTTTCTTTCAGCCAGCACTGGCTGAAGATCTGCATGGTGTTATAAACTTGTCCCTGGTATGTAACAGTTGGTGTTCCCAGACAGGGTATGTTGGTGGCAAACTGGAATATATAGGTTTGGCTAGCTTCAGGGGCATCCAGTATGCCGGATTCTTGCACGAAACCCTGCATAACTGATGATGCTTTCAATTGAAGTCCCGGATTGTCGCTTCCAATGTATTCAAGTAATCCAGCATTCCCAGAATTAGCCTCCGTTGTGAGAATTTTAATGCTCCGGTTGATTCCGTTCCATCGGGCTGTGAGGAAAAACAGGTCGCTATTCCCGGGACTAAACCAGAACGAATGATGCCCTTTATCAAGCAGCCACTTAGCGTTAATAACCGTCCTGCCCGGCATGTCTGTAACCATTATACTCACTATTCCCTTTTCCGGGACATATAATGAGACCACAGTATGGTCTTTTACCGGATTCGGATAGTTTTGATATACCTGGAAATTCTCCATGTTCTGAATTATCTCCTGAATTCCTACCGGATAAAAGGTCGAATAGCCAATATACAGCAATGTATCACCCGGAGAGATGCCGAGCGTTAAAGTTGTATCGGGCCAGTAGATTACATTATTCCCACCCTGCGTCCTGTTCATCACCTTAATGCTGTCGAGATGAACATAAGATGCGCTGTCAACAGCGGTAAAGGTCAGTTCAAGCGTAGGCTTTTGGCCATAGGCACTTGCAACCAATGCAAGCGCCACGACTGAAAGAATGATTTTTGTTCCCATAAGACCTGTTTTTTAATGTTGTGTTCCCTTTATTGATGTGAACAGCTTTTATTATGGTTCATTTCTTTTTTTTATTATGTTGTGGGCAGAGCATTATTCTTTTAAAAATTTCCCTACCTGCACTGTTTTTTCATACGTAACCCTTATAAAATAAATCCCTGCAGGGAGGTTTGTGATGTCAATTTGAGTAGACTTTTTTGATATGGGTTTATTCATAAGTTCCTGGCCGTTCAGATTTAGGATGGATAGATGACCTTCGGCAGAGGATTCAATGTTGATTTTATCGTAAGATGGGTTAGGATAGATTTTTATGGAGTTTGGTTCAAAAGATTTTTCTTTAACCCCAACAGGATAACCCCCACCATTTTTGGTGTACAAAATTGATCCGTTGTTTCCAACGATGAATCCATTATTGTTATCTGAAAAATATACCGAGGATAAACCATTGGATGACAATGCATAGGGAGAAGCCCAAGTATTTCCTCCATCTTCTGTTTTAATGATGGCTGCATTCCCATAGTACCCATCTGATCCAAGAATGTATCCGTAATCCGGGGAAGTAAAAAATATGGAACATGGACCAAACCAATAAATATTATTTTCTGACCAGGTTATTCCTCCGTCAATTGTTTTAAGGATTATTCCAGTATTTGAACTCCCTTCAGCTCCAACTGCATAACCTGTATTTGCATCTGAGAAATATATTGCACCTAAAAACACATCCAACCCACCCGAATAACAAATAGTCCAATTTGTTCCGCCATTGGTTGTTTTATAAATGTTGGATGTGCCACCTGGTGAACATCCGGGAGAACTTACAAGAAATCCTGTTGATGGACTCGTAAAATATATAGATCCTAGGACTATATATCCTGAATCACCAAGTTCCTGAAAATTCCAATTGAGCCCACCATCTGTTGTTGAATATACTTTATTGTCACCTGTAGCATATCCAATATTCTCATTTGGAAAATGTACAGATCCAAAATTTGTTAAGAGCCCAAAGCCCAAAGAAGTCCACAAATCACCTCCGTTCACTGTTTTTAAGATTGTTCCTCTCGGACCAACTGCAAAGCCATTATTGGCGTCCGGGAAATGAACAGAATATAAATCATCAGAATTTCCAATTATTTGGTTAGTCCAGTTTACGCCTCCATTTGTTGTCCTCAGGATGATACTACTCGACCAATTACCCCAAAATCCACCAACTGCGCAACCTGAATTTGAATTGGTGAAACAGACATCATACAAAAAAAAGGTACTATCTGTGGATTGGACAGTCCAAGCTCCTCCTCCATTTTCAGTCTTAAGTATTTTACCATATGAAATACATGTCAACCCGCACAAAGTTAAATGCGAGCTATAAACTTTAAGTTTACCATTACATGCCCAATTTTTTATATGCCGTGTAACCGCTATTTATTTATTTCATTTTTATGTTACCCTTTAATAATTTCGAGTCAACTATAGTCATATTGAGTTGTAACTGTATTATTAAAGTCTGAAATTTTAGTTTATGGTTTCTTTACAATTTCCACGCGTCTGTTTTTGGCTTTGCCTTCATCAGTTCTGTTATCGGCAACGGGTTTTTCCTGACCCCAGCCAATCGACGACAATCTTGATTTGTCTATACCTTTTGCAATAAGAACATCCATGACTGATTTAGCTCTGTCGTTACTAAGCTTTTTGTTACTGGTTGCATCACCAACATTATCCGTATGACCTTCAATTGATATTTTAATGTTTGCATCCACTTTCAACATTTCATAGATCTGGTCAATTATTGGAAGTGATTCTTTTTGTATTACAGATTTTCCTGTTTCGAAAAGTATATCCAGAGCTATAAAACCATCTTTGTTTAACGCATCAAGTATTGAAGATGCTTGAATATCTTGTTGCATTTCTTCAATTTCCATTATGGTAAGAGTATATGATTCTGCAACATCTGAAGCAGCTTCAATGCCAATCCAAATAGATTTCCCTCCCGATTTGCAAAATATAGTTGCATATTGTGAACCCAAATAAATTCTTTTCACATTATATTTTGCAAGAGCGTTTTCGTAGTTCTTTACAACTTGAAAAAAAGAATATGCTTGTTTTCCTCCTTCAGTATTAAAATCATAAGTAACCGTGGTTTTGTAACCTTCAATAGTTTTTGAATTGCCATCAGTCATAACAAGATCAGTAATACCAAAGTTTTTAGCACATTCTCTTATTGTATAATTTGGCATTCTGTTAAATAGAGGATGATCTTTACATCCTTCTGCATCTTGTGCAAATACTGATATAATGTTGAAAAGCATCAATGTGAGAGAAATAGTAATTTTTTTCATTTTCTTTAGATTTGAGTTTTTTATCACTGTGTGTTTTTGTTTCAAAAATACGATAATCACTGATAATCAGTGGTTTGTTACCAGCCGTAATTCGTTAATCCACAAAGGTCTCCTTAATTATTGATTTGACTTTCCTGATTTCTTTCATTTCTAATACCCCAATTATTTTAATCATCCTGGTCAAGTCAATGGTTCTAATTTGATCCAATGCAATCCAATTAACATTTCCTTCCAGTTCAAACTTAACTCTTGTTATATAATCTTTTGACTTTGATGTAATTGGTACAATAGTTATCGTCCTAAGATGTATATTCATTTCATTGGGTGAAATGACTAAACAGGGTCTCGTTTTTCTAATTTCACTTCCAACCTTGGGATCGAGATTGACAATAACAATCTGATATTGTTTTATTTCCATTCCTCAAGATTTTCGTCGTTAAAGATGTCATCAATCAGAAGTCTATCATCCCCGTTTTCCCGCATCAATTGGAATGATTTTTCCCAACCTTGTCTTGGTTTTGAGACAGGTTTTAAAATTATTCGACCTTTTTCAAGGATCAATTCGACTTTGTCTTTGATGTCATATTTTTCTAAAAGATTCTTTGTTAATCTGATCCCTTTAGAATTTCCAATGTCAATAATGGATACCTGCATATACTCGCGTGTTATAATTACAATGTAATTACAAAAGTAAACAATTTTTCATTTAATCGTTCTTTTTCTCTTTTTTTTATGGCTGTTAACGCCCGGCCGGCTGACAACTCGTTATATGCAGTTTTAAACTACTTATTTGCGCAGAAATTTGTTAGCCCTGTTCTGGGCATTTGCCCGAATATTGAAATAGTAAAAAGGGTAATCAAAGCTATGGTAAACTCCCTTCCCAAAAGATTTAGTGTATTTATATAGTTCGTTTGAGTCGGCGGTGGTGCACAACAACACACCTTTATTTATATCGACTCTGGCATCAGCATATTGAGGTACCGGTAGAAATTTCGAGGTCACCGAATCGGGCATGATGGAGCCCAAACCTTCGGCAGTTGTTGCTTCTGACTCGGTTGTTGTCCATGTTATCGGATTGATAACCAGACCCACTATATTTGATACGACCGGGTTGTGTGGTGGGATAACACTGGGAGCCTGAGTGTTAAAGGAGATAATTACGCCTGTGTCATCGGGACCTACGGCAAATTTTAAATGCGGATTATTGGCCAGGTAAGCTGAAGTTACCGGATAACCGATAACGTAGGCGGCAATCATACGCTGATAAATATCCGGGTTGTCTTTCATGTATCCTGAAAGCAAATGGATCAGAATATTTGATCCTTGTGAATGTCCTGCTAAAATGAATGGGCGACCCTGATTGTAATGTTGAATATAGTATTCGAAGGCGGCAACGGCATCAGATGTTGGTATACCGCCTATGACCACTTCCCGTTGATCTTCCGGTAAACTTAAAGTATAGTTGGCATCGGCTTGCCGATAATATGGTGCGTAAACATTGGCAAAAGTTCCAAAGGCAGTTGCCTGACGTTCAAATGCAGGGAGTGCACCAGCCAACATGGAAGGGTTGTCGATGTTACATATATTTGGATCTGTTGAATCAACCTTTTCCCAGCAAGTCGGATAAAGATAAAAAACGTCAACAGTCATGACCGGGGCAGGAATAGATAACCAATGTGCAACTTGCGAATAATCAGTAGCAATGGCAACTGGTTGGGATGCATCATCTTTCCTACAACTACAGCAAAAAGTTGAGACAAATACTAATGCAATCAATGGATAAATCCAATTGTTGTTTTTAGTGCTATTATAGTTCGTTTTAAAGGAAAATTTTAACATTTCTTATTCTTGGAATATGCCATTTTTTTATGTTGGGTAACGCCCCGCCTCCGGAAACTGCCCACATTGCTCGGCTGTCGGATCGTCAGCGGTAGTTGTATTACTTATTTTTTTTTAAAAAGAAGTTCTATTACAATTGTCTCACCAATTTTATCATGAAGTGTCATTCTGTTAGGATTCCAAAAAGCCTGTATATATCCAAATCCAAACTCAAGTGCAGATGCAAAATAACCCAAAGTTCGTTCGATACAATGCCACAATCCGAGATGTTCATGGTACAAAGAAAGTACCCTTATCCTGAGAAAATATTTCCCAATGGTTTGTCCCTTACAGAAATAAAACGAGATTGTGAAATAAAGGACCGGCAAAAGTCCAAATAGAAATTTCAAAAAGGTAATTAAATATGAATGCGTGTTGTTCATTTCAATTTCAACATCGAAAATACCACGGACATTTATATTCGAAATGTTCATATTGAATAAACCAAATAGGATGATTATGCAACAATAAATTATTATAAGAATTATCCAATCAATTAGGAAAGCAAAAAATCTTTTCTTGATTGTAGCAAGAATAAATTCAGTATCATGATGAAATTCATGTCTTGTGTTATAGTTCATAATTATTGATAATTAAGGTTATAAAAATTACTGCTAACGCCCCGCTTGCAGCCGCAGTGCGGGATTTACTTGTTCTTATTCTTTCTTACCTATATCATTTGCAGGTTTGGTGAATGCTCACCTCCGGAAATCGCCCGCATAGCGGATGACGGCTTCGTTGGCAATAGTACTTATTTATCTTTTTCAAATGTAAGTTTAATAATTTTTGGGAAATAAATTTCCTCATCGTTCAAAAGCTTTCCAAAATCTCTGTTATTAATATTATAGGTAACAATAAGTCCACCAGACTTATATTCGGGATGCGCCTTTGCAGAATAAACAAATTCTTCTTCATCTTTTAATGGAGGAGTATAAAATATTACCGGCTCTGACCAAGGTCCATAAAGTTGATCTGTAATTCTGTAACCTATTGATGCCTTCCCAAATCCATAAGTCTGAATCTGAATAAATTTCTTTAGTTCTTTATCATAATGAACAGAAAACTCAGTTTGACTATTAAAAAGTGAAGATGACTTTGGCTCCTTAAAAACTTTGTCAGTCCATGTGTTATTTGTCCACCATTCTAAATTTGACAGGTTTCCATTTATTAAATTAGTTTTATCAAATCGAAGTAAATAAGTCTCATGTGTCGCAGGTTCTTTTACTCCAAAAGCATAAACATAGTTTTCGTCCTGTAAGACAGCCGAAGAACCAACAATTACACCATAAGTTTTCGGGCCTTTGTAATAATTTATTCTCCATTTATTTGGATTGTCTGAGGGATTTTCAATTATAACCACATACCACCCAACAGCTTCAAATCCGATACCCGTATTGGTAGAAGTTTCCTCGAACAGGAAAATTACAAGCTTATCCATTACCACAATCCCATGACCAGTCCAAACCCAATTTTTTCCAGGAATCTTAAAAAAACCTGAAGGTTTGTGTTTCGTCCCTTTAAAATAATAAGTCAATTGGGATTCTAATGTGTTTGAATCTTGTATGGCAATACTATTTCGAATCATCTTCTTAGAATCAGACCTTTTCCCTGTCCCATTCTGATCAATAAATGTATCACTGAAAAGCCACAAAACTTTACCAGAGCTAAGTTCAATTGTGGCAGCTCCATCTGCACCCCTCCAATAGTCGTCTTTTTTGAAAATATCATTGTCTGTTTCTTCTACTGCTGTTTTCAGTTCCTGAGCCAATATATACCCTGGCATCATAAGCAATATTAATATTATCTTTTTCATTAGTATTGTTGCCTAATGCCTTGCATGTAAAACCATGTGCCGTTATGACCTTTGATTTGTAGAAAACCCTTATCAGCATTGGTTTTACAGGCTTGTTATGCACTGGGCGGTTATTGTTTTATTAATTTTCTTATTGCACTTCCCATGTCTGTCTTTACTTTTATTATATAAATCCCGCTTGATAATTTTGATAGATCCAGTGTGGTATGATTATTATTTGTTGTTAATCTTTTTATTATTTGTCCTTCGATATTCAAAATTTCTATGTTGGCGTTTTGCATGCATTCAATAGTGAGCTTATCACTGGCGGGATTGGGAAAAACAGAGATATTAAATAAATTGTTTAACTCATTAACACCAAAAATTGTACTACAACTTCGCATTGGAGGACTTACCGTTACAAATGTCGGACTAACTGTTATAATACGATATGAGCGATTAAACGCTGCGGCAGTTTGGACATAGCGGGTGCCGTTCGGCCAGTTTTCGCTAATCGTATCTCCCTTTCTGTCAGCGACCACATTTTGATGCTCATGCCCGGCAAGCACTATGTCCACATGATTTGAATCGCAGATATTCAGAAAATTGGTCCTGTTATTTTGCAGCGAGTTGGTTGCCGTATCTAAAGTAAGAGCAGTAAAAGGTGTACCATCAGAGTTTGTACCGGCAGCATTGACAGGAGGATGATGCATTACGATAATTTTTCTTTTGCTGCTGTTACTGCTTAGTATGTTTCTGAGCCAACTGCACTGGGCATTTGAAAGTCCGGTTCCCATGATGATTGCAGGGTTGGGGGGATACCCATATGGGCTGTCATGACCCGAACGGAGAAACACAATAACTGCAATAGCAGTTGTCAGTAGATAATCCGTATCAGGTACAATATATTTCGGATAATAAAAAAGAGTATCATTTGATATGGGTATGTGGATTGAATCGAATCCTGTCCAATATTCGTGGTTACCCGGTGTAAAATAAATTGGGATGGTTTTGGCAGAATCAATAAAATAATCGCCAATAGTCGGGTTTGTAATTGTTGGAGGAAACAAGTGTTGGGTAAACGTAGGATACATACCGTTGGGTTGCTGGTTGCCTACATCTGAAATATCCCCGGTTGCGATAACAAACTCGGGTTTAGGATTAAGGTTGGCAAATTCTTTTATAGCACATTGGAAGTATTGTGCATTGGTATCACTATCTGGGGAAGGGGTATTGGAAACGTGCATGTCGCTAATATGAATAAAAGAGAACTGAGCGAAAGAACTCAAAGTGGCAAAACAAACTGTTGCGAAAAGTAAAATTTGTTTTTTCATAATATTATAGGTCTGTATTAATATTTAAATGATTGTCATTTTTTTCTATCGCCTTGTGCATAACGCCCCGCCTTAGCCGCAGTGCTGGATTTACTTGTTTATTTTTTTGTTTACCCTTATCATTAGCAGGTTCGGTGAATTCAAGTCTCTGGGAACAGCCAGCATTGCTCGGCTTCCGGCTCGTTGTGTGCAGCCCATTCTATTATTTTTCATCATCAATTTTAGGTGGAACGAAAGTAAATCCAAGCTGAGTCATCCATAATAAATCATTACTGGCAAGCCATTCATCCTTAATTTTTCCCTCCTTTAGGTGAATCACAGAAATGCCCTGTCCTTTAATTATTTTCCCGGTGGGCGGCATTTTGCCCGGCCCTGTGTTTGTTGCAAAAACAGTCCAGATCAATGCAATTTTATCTTTTTCGTAGACCGTTTCATCAATCACAATATGAAAATCGGGATAGGTAATTCTCATAGCTGAAATATCCTGTTTAAATAACTCAATACCTTTTTGGGGTTCAAATCCAGGACTCTCCAATAGTTCAAAGTCTTCACAAAGGACATTTTCTATACCATCAAACTGACCAGTATTCCAGTATCTGACGTATTTATCAATTTTTTCTTTTATATCGGTTGGGATACCCTTTTCCCCGCATCCTAATATAAAAACCATTGCAATCAAGAACATAATTGCTATAAGAACTTTGATTGAATTTTGCATATTAGTCTCCTCCATTTTTTTGGGTTGCATGCATAAAACGGATAAACTGACCACCCTTTAACGCTTGAACCTGACCACCTGATTTCCGGTACAAACTGACCAGCCTCTTTTCCTCTTCATTCCTCTGTTTTTTACAAGCCTGGTTTTTGGTTAAACATTAGGGTTGGTTTTACTTCTTCTTAAACAAAAATAAAAAAAATAGTTGATTAACGGGCGACGAGACGGGAGATAACTCGCCAGAGTTATCCTCGGATCGACGCTTTTCTTTTTTTTTGCTTCTTTTTTTTTCTTTGTTAATAGCTGTTAATATGTTCATAAGTGTTAGTTGAGGTCCAGGTTGCTGTGCTGTCGTTTTCGGAGCGATTCGCCGCTGAGTTCAATACGATGGGCGTTGTGAACGATCCTATCCAGGACGGCATCGGCGATGGTTTGCTCTCCGATCACCTCGTGCCATTGTTTAACGGGCAATTGGGAGGTGATGATGGTAGAGTGTTTACCATGCCGGTCTTCAATGATCTCGATCAGGGCAGATCGGCTGTGATTGTCGAAGGGCTGCATGCCAAAGTCATCCAGAATGAGCAGATCTTGTTTCTCGATCCGGGCGATCTCTTTGATATAAGAGCCATCAGCTTTGGCGATCTTAAGCAAGGAAAACAATTTGGCCGTGCTGGCATAATAGACCTTGTAGCCCAGCATACAGGCCTGGTTTCCAAGAGCTGAGGCGATGCAACTTTTACCTATACCGGTGGAGCCGCTGATTAGGACATTTTCATGTTTATCAATGAAACTGCATTCCCCCAAACGGTTCATCACATTACGGTCCAGGTTGCGTTCAACAGTAAAGTCGATTTGCTCCAGGTTGACTTTATACCTAAAGCGTGCATTGCGGATACGCCGGGAGATGCGCCGGTTGTTGCGGTCATCCCACTCGGCATCGACTAAAAAGGCAATCATTTCGTCGGCCGTGAACTGGGGCATAGAATGCTCTTCAAGACTTGTCTTAAAGGCCAGGGCCATGCCGTATAGTTTCATTTGTCGCATCTTTTGAATGATTTTTTCGTTCATAAGGTTATTGTTTAAGTGTGGATAAAAAAGGAAGCCCACCCTGTAGCAGCAGGGTAGGCATTCCCGTGATTTTAAGCATAGTATTCCTCGCCACGGATATTGTCATGGTTGGGCATCTGGTTTTTGCTTCCCTCACCATCCAGGGGTAATAGGTCCAGTTGTTTTTCCAGGATCGTGACAATGGTTTTGTAGCTATAGTCTCCATAGAACAAAGCCCTGGCACAGGCTGCATTCAGCCTCTGGCTGCCAACCTTTGAGCCGTAGTTTAAAATGCCCTGGCAGGTTTTATAAGCCTGCTCAGGATAAGGCCGGCGATTAAGAATCTCAATGATGTACTTCTCAACCTCTGCTCCAATGCCACGGGCCCGTTCAATGAACTTCTGCGGGTTCCAATCCGAGGCGTACTGGTGTTTGGTGGCCAGGTGATCCACAACGGTGGTAAACATATAGGGCCTGCGATTCCGGTGATGCGAGGCAATGTGATCGTAGCGGTAATAAATGTCAACTTGGCTCTGGCTGTAAAGGATCGCTACTTTCTTACCAATATACTTATATGGGACACTGTAATAATGCTTGTCTTCACTCAGACACACATAGTTGGTTTTGGATACCGTAGCCACCCGTTTATTTTTTAGTTCGTACCTGTATAAAGCCAGTGGCTGAAGCGTATGCCGTTCAATCTCATCAAACATCTGCCTTCGACTGTAAGGCCGTCCTTTAAGCAGGGTGTTATTATGAACTTCAAGCAGCTCCCATATCGCTGAGTTGAGCTGCTCAAGGCTCGGAAAGACCCTTTCCCTCAGCATACTGAAGATCACATGATAGATGATTTTTACGGCGCCTTCCACAAGGGCTTTGTGCCGTGGCTTATAAGGTCCGGCTGGCAGAGCAACCATCTTGTAATGTTCTACAAAATCACGGAAGGCTTCATTCAAGGTAGGTTCGTATTTATCGCTCTTGGTCACGGCCGACTTCAGATTATCGGTCACAATGGCCATGGGCACTCCGCCAAAGTAACGCAGGGCATTCTCGCAGGATGCAATAAAATCTTCCTTGCATTGCGACATGGAGGCTTCCACATAGGTCAGCTGGCTGGCCCCAAGAATGGCCACAAATACCTGGACTTTAATAGTCTCGCCGCTCTCACGATCCACGATCTGCAAGGTATCTCCTGCATAATCCACGTACATCTTGTCCCCGGCCTTATGGTCGATATGCATGGTTGAGTTTACCCGTTTGGACCACTGGCGGTAGCGCTCGTTAAACTGAGTGGCTTTATAACCATCCGGATGCTGCAAAATATACTTTCCCCACATCTGCTGCCGGGTATTGCCTTTCTTCTTCAGGGCTTTATCCACCTCCGGAAAAAATTCAATCAAGGCTTTGTGCCGCGGGTCATGTTCAAAGGTCGGCTGGGCTTTGAACAATAACTCCAGGTCCGCGTCTTTCATCTCCAGGATCACGTCAATCGAGGTGTCCATTGCGATAAACTGACGGATAAATCCTTTAACCGTGTTGCGGGATACATCGGTCATTCTTTTGATCATCGATTTGCTCACACCCTCGGTGTAGGCTTTTAAAATCTCTTTAACTTTGCTCATAAGCGTTAGGTTGTTAGACATAAATGACTTTATTTATTTACAGCAGGCAAACAAGCAAAGTGCATTTATGTTGCAACCAGGCAGGTAAAAAACTAAGAATGTTAGGTGGTCAGTTTGGAGCGTTTTGGGGGTGGTCAGTTTGCTCCGTTAAGGGTAAAAAAGTACCCTTTTTAGGGGTGGTCAGTTTGCCCCGTTATCGGCTGGTCAGTTTGACCGTTTTTTCCATTTGATCCCTTTGCATTAAAATTCTCTATTTTCTTTAATTTCGTTGGTCCAGCACCATGTCCAATGATCACGAAATGTGTATTTTTTGTAATACTTGTGTCAATGTCCGCTCCTTTTTCCTTAACAATTTTTGATGCTTCTTCTCTTGAAATTCTGTCAAGAACACCTGTAAAAACAACTTTTTTACTATAAAATGGATGGGTTTTATCTCCCAATTCGAGATCTGGTTTTAGTAAACTCCCTGAGATCCTTTCGTGTCCAACAAATAGGTTCTCAGGGCCTTTACTTTTAATTAAAGCATAGTTCGGTCTTATTCCGTTTTGTAATTTAATGAAGGCTTGAGCACAGGCTATAGCATCAAAAAGAGCATCATGGGGTTTCGGCAATTCAATTTCAAGGGCCTCGCATAATGCTGTCAATTTCAGATCTGACATGCGATACGTGCAGTGATAATTAAATTGCGGAACATTCAAGTTATAAAAGCTTAATGTAGCAGAAAGTACCGAAATATCAAAACTTGCATTATGTGCAACAAGTAAAGTAGAAATAAATTTCTTTTCTAGCCTTTCCCAAATAATAGGAAAAATCGGTTTGTCTTTTGTCATTAATGCATCTATTCCATGAAGACACGAATTTCTCGCGTAATACTCATTATTAGGTGGTTGAACGAGTAACGATTCTTGCTCGACAATTAAACTATTAATCACCTTTACAAATCCAATTTGACAAATACTCGATTGATTTGCTGTTGCAGTTTCCACATCGAAAGCAATAAAGGAAAACTCTTTCATGGCGTAATTTTTAAACATGGCCTCTAACGCCCGGCCGGCAGCCGCAGTGCGGGTTTTAGCAGGTTTTATCTTTGCTTTTTGTACTCATGTTTATTAGCACCAACCACTTTCCTTACCAGTTTGCCCCGCATTGCGGCTGCCGGTTCGTTACCCAACGTAATATTTTCAATTCATCAAACTCTTTTTTCAATCTCGATGGTGCTTCGCCCCATACCCCAAATAGCCAAATTGTCAAATAGCCAAATAGTCTAATTATCCCTCAGACAACGGACACTGAAGCCGGAGGCCTTGTAGCCGTAGTAGCCCCGGTTTACTTCCGGACTGTCGTAACTGAGGTCGCGGAACCATACGTTGCTGCTGAGGTTCTCCGTCGACGTCCACCAGTAGCCGTTGTCGCCAATGGAGTATAAGAAGTAGCCACTGAGGGAGCGGTAGCCACCCGGCAGACCCGAAAAACCAAACAGATCAGTGCCGTTACCATTAAAAGACCAACCACTCGTGGATCTCAGGTTTAAACCTGCATCAAAACCCCTACTTTCCCACCCAATATCCCACTCGGTGTCACCTATTCCATACTGGCTGTCAACGGCCCCTTCCAGCACTTTCCACTCTTCATCAGTAGGAATGTGCCAACCAAGAGGGCATATCCCTTGCACCCCCTGCGTGGTTGTGTATTGCATCATTTCATCCCACTGGTAAAGACCACCATAGGTGGTACAATTGTTAATGTTGTTATTGTAACAGTATTTTTCGATGATGCTGTTGTTGCTCATTTCCTGTGTTCCGGGAATCATGGTTCCTACATTCAGGTTCTCCTTTAGCCAGCATTGGCTGAAAATCTGGATGGTGTTGTAAACCTGTCCTTCGTATGTAACAGTTGGTGTTCCCGGGCAGGGGATGTTTGTGGCGAACTGAAAGATGAAAGTTTCACTTGTTGCCGGAGAATCAAGCATGCCGGAATGCAATGTGTCGGAATAGCCTATATAAAGCAACTCGTCGCCAAGAGTGAAGGAGAAGTTTTGAACAGATTCTGTCGTCTTTAACTGCGGTGATGAATTGTCGCTGCCAATATATTCAAGTGAGCCTGCCAGGTGTGAGTCAGAAGCAGAATGCAGTACCTTGATGCTGCTGCTATGGCCTTTCCAAACTGCGGTGAAGAAAAACAGGTTACCAAATCCGGGAGTAAACCTGAATGAATGATATCCTTTATCCAGAACACGCCCGGCGTGAATGAACTGTCGCCCAATCATGTCTGTAATCGTTAAGTCCACTTTGTCTTTTTCAGGAATATACAGGGTAATGGTGGTTTGATCTTCAACAGGATTGGGATAGTTCTGAAACACCTGCAAACCCGTTCTATCATGGCTGACTTCAGTAATT
>Ga0247841_10000281_pt1 | contig 138966 bp, 119 predicted proteins | sample LaCruzMarch2015__2_FD_192410 | JGI IMG/M metagenome (GOLD analysis project Ga0247841, IMG submission 192410) | Freshwater microbial communities from meromictic Lake La Cruz, Castile-La Mancha, Spain - LaCruzMarch2015_18m | ecosystem: Environmental > Aquatic > Freshwater > Lake | place: Spain...
TTGAATATGTTGAAATCTATTACAATAGAAAAAGGGCGCATTCGTCCCTGGGCTACATGAGCCCTTTTGAATTTGAATCTCAGGCAGTTACAACTTTACAAACAGTCCACTAAACAGGGGAACATCATTACAATAGGCATGGCGAGCTTATTGTAGGAAAAGAAGGTTGTTCAAAAATATTAATGCTGGGTTTTGTAGAGACGGAAAATCCAAAAATAATCAGGCAGGAATTACAAAAGGTAAGAGATAAAATAAGCAGTGATCCATATTTAAAAGACATACCTTCCTTAAAGAAATCTTTGGTATATTTTCATGCGACAGATGATTGTCCGGAAGTCAGGCAGGAAGTTTACAAATGCATAGGTCAGCTTAATTTTAAATGCCAATTCGTGGTTGCCCGCAAAATCGAAGGTGTATTTAAAAAGCACGAATGTAATGAAAACAAGTTTTACGACGCACTCATATCACATTTGTTTAAAAATGTTCTACACAAGGCCAGAAACAATTTTATTTATTTTTCAAAGAGAGGTTCAAAGAATAGGCAGGAACCACTAGAAAAAGCTATTGAGCATGCCAGAAGTTTATTTGAAACGAGATTTTTTATCAAGGTTGGTTCAAAAGTTTATATACAATCTCAGATACCAACAGGCGAGCCATGTCTTCAGGTAATAGATTATATGAATTGGGCGATATACAGGGTATTTACAAAACAGGATACAAGGTATTATAACTTTGTTAAGGATAAGGTGAGTTTTATTTGGGATATTTATGATGCCATTAAATACCCCAATAATTTTTATAGTAAGGCAAACGAATTAGATGTCAAAAAAATAAGCCTTCTATAGCTAGGCGGTTTCCCACGCACGGCATGAAGCCGACTTTCGCTATTAGAAGACTTAATCGTAAGTATATACTATAAGTATAGCGTTGTCAATATTTTTCTGTTAATATATAAACATAGATAAGGTAGGTTAGTATGTTCCAAAATGGAACATACTGTACATAGTGAGCTATCCTGAAATTCCAAAAGTGAAAATTTTTAAAAAATAGGGGATCTGTTTATCAAAGAGGCAACGCCGCAAAAATTTCCAGCCGCTCCTGCGCAACAAGTTATCGGGATAATTGCACAGAAGTAAATAGTGAAAGGCGTTTTATGATGACCGCTAAAGAAAAAGAAGATATTAAAATTATTTTGGATTACAATTGGTATGATGAGAAAAGACATTATCAATGTGCCCCGCGTAAAAATCATATTTTTATTGTTTTAAGAAGATTGGCAAAAAGTATTGAATATAAGGTAACGCGATGAGCATGGATTTAAAGCTTAATGTGGGTCTTGCTGAACAATACAAGAGTTCGTCACAAAAAGTTAGAGTTTTAACAGAAGATTGGATTAAAAATGAAGTTTATTGTCCAAACTGTGGCAACGTGCATATTAAGCGGTATCCAAACAATGAGCCTGTTGCAGATTTTTTCTGCAAAAAATGCAGCGAAGATTTTGAACTAAAAAGTAAAAGCAATAGCATTGGTAAGAAGATAGTTGACGGCGCATACCGAACAATGCTTAGCCGGTTAGCGGGTGCGCATAGTCCGAATTTATTTTTGCTCAACTACGATTCAAATTTATATGAGGTTTCCAATCTTTTTATTATTCCAAAACATTTCTTTATTCCAGAGATTATTGAAAAAAGAAGGCCGTTGTCAGATACTGCTCAGAGGGCCAAATGGATTGGATGCAATATTCTATTAGACAGAATACCTGAAGCAGGCAGAATTTTTTTGATCAAAGATAAACAGGTTGAGCAAAAGGAAGACGTTTGCGCGATTTGGCAGAAAACATTGTTTTTGCGAGAAGAAAAGAAGATTGAATCAAAAGGATGGATTTTGAATGTTATGCGTTGTATTGAATTAATTCATAATAAAGAATTTACTCTTGCAGACATTTATAAATTCGAACATATTTTAGCTAAACAACATAAAAATAACAGGCATATAAAAGATAAGATTCGACGCTTGGATTGGTGCCAGGCACCGCGTTATAAGCTGTTTAGATGCACTAAGTTAGAAAGCAAATTTTACAAAAATGCATCTATCCATAACTTTACACTTTTGACATTGTCAGTTTTGTCAAGTTACGTAACGAGCATCCGTGAGGATTGATTTTTTGGAGGTAGGTGGCCACAAGGGGTTGGTGTTTAGCGATGGCCATCAGTATTAAAGTAGAAAGGATAAAAAATGGATGCGTTAGAGGTTCTTAAAAAAAGAAGAAGCGTCAGGGAGTATTTGGATCAAGAGATTCCGAAAGACGTTTTGGAGAAAATAATAGAAATAGCCAGATTTGCTCCGACTGCCAGAAATGTTCAGCCATGGGAATTTGTCGTAATTACACAGACAGGCATGTTGAAAAAATTCAGCGAATTGGCGGAAAACGCGAGATTCATGGCACAGGCAAAGGCCTGCATTGTTGTATTCTGCGTTGATACAAAGTATTATCTGGAAGACGGATGCGCTGCTACCTGTAATATTCTGCTTGCCGCAGCTGATTTAGGCGTTGGTTCATGCTGGGTTGCAGGCGACAAGAAAGACTACTGCGCCCAAATCGTTAAATTATTAAATGTGCCGCTTACCTGTAAATTGGTGAGCTTGATTGCTTTGGGTTATCCGAAATCCAAAGATAGTTTTCGTATCGCGGATAAAAAGGCATTAAAAGAAGTAGTCCATTGGGAGAAATACCAATGAAATCACTAGTCGTTTATTATTCTTATAGCGGGAATACAAAAAAAGTGGCTAAGGCGCTTGTTGAGGCGTTAAAAGCTAAAGGCGAAGCAGAGGAGCTAGAGCTTATAGCGCTGGATGAGGCGAATACGTTTCTTGGGCAGTGCGGCAGAGCGTTTAAGCATGTAAGGGCGCAGATTAAAGACGTCAATCTTGATTTATCAAAGTATGATTTAATATGTTTTGGCACGCCTGTGTGGGCGTTTGGGCCAGCGCCTGCTTTAAATGCGTACCTAGATAAATGTTCAGGCATATCAGGTAAAGATATAATTTTATTCAGCACGTATGGCAGCGGCGCCGGCAAGGAGCGCTGTCTTGATTATATGCAGAATATTTTATCTGGTAAAGGCGCAAAGAGTTTTAAAAGATTTCATATTCAGCAGTTCAAGGTTGATAAGGTAGATTTGAAAAACTATGTCTAGTAATTTCTAACCTAGTTAGATTTTGCAGATTAGGTAAGGAGGAGCAATGTCGATAATTCAGGAGTTTAAGGAATTTGCGGTTAAAGGCGATGCAGTTGATATGGCGGTTGGTATTGTTATAGGCGCTGCGTTCGGCAAAATAGTAACTTCGCTGGTGAGCGATGTAATTATGCCTCCTCTAGGAATATTGATAGGCGGTAAGGATTTCAGCAAGCTTGGTGTGACGCTTAAGCCTGCGATTGGCGATGCTCCGGCAGTTGTTTTAAGGTACGGCCAGTTTGTCAACTCGTTAATAGATTTTCTAATAGTGGCGTTTTCAATATTTTTGGTTGTTAAAGGTATAAATGTATTAAGGAAAAAGATACGATGATAAAAAATAGTTTCTAACCTGGTTAGATAATGAAAAGAAAAAAAGTATTAGGGTTTAAGGATTTGGTACTTTTTACTTTTTGCGCTATTTTCGGCGTAGAGGCGATAGCGGCCTCGGCAGCTATCGGGCCGTCCGCGATATCGTGGTGGCTGATATGCCTTGCCGGTTACTTTCTGCCATTTGGTTTTATTGCTGCCGAGCTGGGTTCTACCTACCCTGAGCAGGGCGGTATTTATGTGTGGATCAAAATGGCCCTGGGAAAAAAATGGGCAGCGCGAAGCACCTGGTATTACTGGATTTCCCTGCCGATATGGCTGCCTGCGATATATATCGCAATAACGGAAATTATCGGGCACATGTTTTTTCCAAGTATCAGGCTTTGGCAGCAGCTGGCGATTGGCGTTATACTGATATGGGTTGCTGTCGGAATAAATTTGTGCCCTTTGAAATTTTCAAAATGGATACCTAATGCGGGTTCAATCGTGCAGTTTTTGATAGTAATCGGCATGCTGGTGTCTGCAGGTGTATATTTTGCAAAAAACAGGTCTTTTGCCAACGAGATAAATATGGCGAACATGCTGCCGAATTTTAACGCAGCAATTGTTTTTATCCCGATGATTATATATAATTTGATGGGCTGTGAACTTGTATCGGCCGCTGCCGGAGAAATGAAAAATCCGGCGCGCGATATCCCGAAAGCGCTTATACTTTCTGCTTTTGCGATCGCTGCGCTATATTTAATTACGACATTTGCGGTCTGGGTTGTTATTCCCATTGATAAAATAAATGTTGCAAGCGGTATACTTCACGTATTTACGATCACGTTCAGCGGGCACGCTATGCAACAGGTTGTCACAGTAGCGTTCGGCGTTCTTATATCTTTTGCTTTTTTTGCCGGAATAGTCACTTGGAATATTGGGCAGAATCGTACGGTTGCCGAAGCCGCCAATAACGGGGAATTGCCTGCGATGCTGGGCAGGATGAATAAGGATATGGCGCCTGTTGGCGCTTCTGTTATATCGGGAATTATTTCTACCGTCGTGATCCTATGTTACGGGCTTATCGCCAGAAACGCCGCGGAGTTGTTCTGGCACGCGGTTTCTTTCAGCCTTATCGTTGGGCTGTTCTCATATTTGATGTTGTTTCCGTCTTTCATTGTTTTAAGGAAAAAGAACAAAAATATTAAAAGGCCTTACAGGGTTCCTGGCCCGGACTGGTTCGGCGCGCTTTTGGCTGTTATGGCCGAAATATTTGTCCTGGCAGCTGTATCGATATTGGTGATTCAGCCTGGGCATGATTTTACAAGGTTTGCCTTGCCGGTTATTGCAGGTGTGTTGATAGTTATTGGTGTGGGAGAAATTTTTGTAGCACGTTTCAAATATAGAGTAGAATGAGACGGTTCTGAAATATCCGAATTTGATTGAGGTTTTGAGGTTATTATGTTATATTGTTTTTTGAGAATCATTTAATAATTTAAAAAGGAGGAAATATGGCGTTTCAGGGAGGCGGCAGCGGATTTGACAGGGGACCAAGGCAGATGCATAAAGCAACTTGTTCAGAATGTAAAAAAGAGTGCGAAGTACCTTTTAAACCAAGAGAAGACCGTCCGATATATTGCAAAGATTGTTATTCAAAGCGTAAAAACGACACTCGTTAACAGTTTGCAATAAAATATATGTATTGTGCGTTATCTAGTTTAAACTAGAGTTTATTGCCATGCGCTCACAAGCCGCATCAGCTAAATAGCAGTATTCAAGCCTCTGCCCTCTAAAGGCAGGGGTTTTGTTTGGTAAAAACACGAGAAACGTAATTATGAAGAAAAAACAAGTTAAGCTCAAGCGAAGCGGGGAACGCGTGCGCCTTAAAGGATTAGTCACCGATTTACGTAAAACCCGCAACAATTTGAAAAATAAAATACGGCAGCAAACTGGAGAGTTGAAAGTAAAGAATGGGCAGTTGAGGAGCGGCGCCCAGAAGCAGATAAGGTCAGAACTGGAGATTATTGCCCAGCGCGAAGAGATTTTGCACGTTACCAGGGTAGGAAAGCTCGCGGAATTTGTTTCTTCGCTTGCCCACGAGATTAGCCAGCCCCTTACAGCCATTCTTTCTTATGCTCAAGCTGCCCAGCGCATGCTGGCAGACAGGGAGCCTGAATTACAGAAAATTCTCTCATACATTATTAGTGATGACCAGCGGGCAGCTGCGGTTATCCAGCGATTACGTGCATTGTTAAAGAAGACCGTGCCTGAAATGAAGCCTATAGATATCAACATACTTGTCAATGAGACCATAATTCTCATTGCTACTGATGCCGCTATAAAGAACAGTGTTTTGGAACTTGATTTGGAGAATAATCTTCCGCCTGTTTTAGGTGACCGCATACAATTGCAGCAGGTTCTCCTGAATCTTGTTAGCAATAGTTTTGATGCAATGGAGAATAGCCCTGAACCTCATGAAATTTTGATTCGCACATCGCGCAGTAAAGATAAAAGTACAATTATCGTGGCGGTAAAGGATTCTGGATGCGGTATTCCCGCGCAAAATATGCCCAAGCTTTTCACTCACTTTTTTACCAGTAAGCCCGATGGTTTAGGTATGGGATTATCTATCAGCCGTTCCATTGTTGGGGCGCATGGCGGGCAATTGGATGCAAAAAATAACCCAGATCGCGGCACAACATTCCATTTCACAATTCCTGTCAATAAAGAGGGCACCTAGTGAATAATCGTGAACCTATCATCTATATAGTTGATGACGATATCTCTGTGTGCAGGGCTTTATCCTTATTGCTAAAGTCGCATGGTTTTAAGGTTGAGACGTTTGCGCGCGCGGCAGACTTTTTGGCATTTAAGCGCCTTGAATTGCCATCGTGCCTGGTCTTGGATATCCAGCTGCCGGATATCAATGGGCTTACGCTTCAGGAGATAATGACGCGGCAAGGTATTATGATTCCTATTATCTTTATTACTGGGCACGGTGATATTCCAATGAGCGTAAAAACTATGAAAGCGGGAGCTATTGATTTTCTTCCCAAGCCTTTTACCAAGAAAAAACTACTTAGCGCTATTACGCAAGCTATCTCAAAAAACAAAACCCTAATTAAAGAACAAGCCGAAATATCAAAAATAAAACGGCGCATCAAAACTTTATCTGCGCGAGAACTGGAAGTTTTTCAACTCGTAGCCAAAGGGATGATGAGTAAAAATATTGCTTTCAAGCGTGGAACTTCTCTCCAAACTATCAAGGTCCACCGCGGCCGTGTCATGCAGAAGATGCAGGCTAAGACCGTAACTGAGCTCATCCATTTTGCCCAAAAAGCAGGCATTGTTTCTTCGTAGCATTAATCAATCCTAAATTACTCCAAAGATAAAATCCGGTATTATACCTACGTACAATTGACTATATTTTCGATCACCCCCATAGTGTCATCATGAGGACAGAGAAATTACAGTTTAATGTTGTGGTTTATTTAAAGGAAAGGAGAGATATGAATAAAAAAACAACAACAGAAAACAATAATGCAGCAAAAATTTAAAGGAGAATTAAAATGTGTAAATTTAAAGTGGTGTTGATTGGATTTTTGAGTGTTTTTTTGATGATAGGCGCCTTAGCGCAAATATCTGACGCTCAAGTATCGGGATTTACTCCAAAAGAAGGGCTTGATCCAAGCTTGCATAGTGTTTCTGGCGTAATCTCATCAATCGATATTAAGCGCGGTACGATGCAGCTTAGCAGCGGTTTAGGTCAAAACACAGAAGATATCGCTGATTATACAGTTAATCTACAAAAGACCTTAGTGACTGATCTTTTGGATAAGCAGTTTCTTGTCCCTAAGGATTTACTGGTAGGCCAATATGTCACCGTTGAATCGTTTGATAATTCTAATCCTAATTCTGAAGAAATTGTAGCGCGAAACATCATTGTTGGGCCTATGTTGGAAACTATGAGTACAGCTAAAACAACGACAAGGTACATAGCTAATGAGCGCTCTAATCTTGTCGGCCCGCGTGGTTCTGTTGGCCCTATTGGTTATGAGGGCAAGCAAGGTTTAACTGGATCCAGGGGTGAATCGGGCGTTGTTTTAAGAGGTGAGCGCGGTGAAATAGGCCCAGCTGGCCCTGCGGGTGAACAAGGCTTTGCTGGTCCAAGAGGGCCAGAGGGTGATATCGCTAGAGGCCCTGCAGGTGTAGCCGGACCGAGGGGCCCTATGGGTCAGCAAGGTGAAGTTGGGATAAGAGGCGAGCAAGGAGAGAGTTTAGTTGGTTATGCTGGCCCAGCGGGCGCTGCTGGCCCTAGAGGTGAACGAGGCCCTGTTGGAGAAGCGGGCGCTAAAGGTGCAACTTTGTACGGCCCCTCTGGCCCTGCTGGTTATGCAGGTTTAGCAGGTCAACAGGGAATAATTGGAGAACAAGGTTCTAAAGGTAGCGCTACGGCTGGTGTTGCTGGTTTAGCTGGCCCTTCTGGAGTTTTAGGAGTCAGAGGTGAGAAGGGAGAGACTGGCGGACAAGGTGTTGTAGGCAAGATCGGTTACTGGGATTTTTACAAGGAATTTAATTTCACATACAATGAAATTAATCTTAATGCTGAAGATGTAAAAAATGTAAGTGAAATTGCGGAGTATATGAAAGAAAACCCATCAGTAAATATTGGAATTGATGGCGTTGCAGTTAGATCAAGCGATCAAGATATGAATGATCGCCGCGTAAATACAGTTAGGTCGGTATTGATCGACGCCGGTGTGCCGCCAAATAAAATTAAAACAGGCGCGATAGGCGACAGGGATCTTAGGCGCGATGGACGAATTGCCGTGTTTTTTACCACGGTTTAATCATGAACTAAAGGGAGGTGCAGTATGGGTAAACGTGTTTATGGGTTGTTATTTTTTGCGGCCATAGCATTGGCAATGGTTTTATTGACAGGCGTTTGTGATGTTAGGGCAGAGCAAACTGCGGCTTCAGCATTAAAAGCAGGAATGGTAGATGATTTTGAGTCAGGCGCTATCACTAATTTGCTTGGCGGCAGGACGAATGTTTATGTCAAAGCTCCATCAAAGGTTATGGTTTCTTTTCGTAAAGATACAATAAATGGGAAACCTACTAATGTATTGTTGATTCGATATGACAAGAAGGCAGAAGGCGGGCCAAATGATTTAGGCGGGTGGTGCGGTTATTATACGGTGCTTAAGAGTGCCCATCCGGATATTTCTATGAAAGGTGCCACTCCTGCTGAAATAGAGGAAGTAACCTATTTAGACGGATCACGTTACAGTAAAGTGACGATGTTGGTAAAAGGCGACAAAGGCAGTGAAAATTTCGTTGTTGGCCTTGCTGATGCCCATTGGGATAAGATGGGTGATTCTATAAAATCGCAGGAAATAGGCAAGTTTTTGCCGTCAGGAAAAATCACAACTGATTGGCAGAAGGCAGTTATACCTTTCGAAGAGTTTTTCCTTGATTACAGCAAGCTATCTTCGATTTCAATAAGTTTTGAAAGCGATTGTTTTCCGGAAGGAATAGGTTCAGGCAAGGTTTATATAGACGATATCACGTTAGAATGATAACGCAGCGTAGAGACGCCCCGATGGGGTGTCTCTACATTCTTAAGGAGCGCGATAAAATGCCATTAGACAAGAAACAAATTTTCATCGTGGATGATGACGAATCAGTGTGCCGTGCGCTCGGTGTTCTGCTGGGTACTTATGGGTTCGTTGTGGATACCTTTACTTCACCAGAGGATTTTTTTCGCGCTGTGCCCAATAGCGCTCCAGGTTGTTTAATTTTAGACATTCATATGCCGGGGTTAGACGGATGGGAAACTCTGCGGCGCCTTATTGCATCAGGATCCAGGCGCCCGGTAATTATTATTTCTGCGGATAAGAGTGATGGGCTTAACGAAAAGGCTTTAAAAGCAGGCGCGGCAGGTTTTTTACAAAAACCGTTTGATGATCAGGCGTTAGTTAATCTTATTAATGTTGCGATTAAAAAAGAGGAGAAATAAAATGTGGAAATTTAAGGCAATTTTGATTGTGTTTTTAAGTGTTTTGATGGTCGGCGGGTTAGCGCAAGTATCTTACGCTAAAGTTGCACCTGAAGTATCTGAAGTAAGAGTGATTAGTATTTCCGGCAATATCTCATGGATCGATGTTAAGCTTGGCAAACTGCGATTGGAATTAGATGCATCGCGGGATAGAAGAGATCCGATAGAATACAGCATTAACAAGGATGCGACCCGTGTGACTAATTCAACAGATAAAAAGTTTCTAAAGCTTGAGGACCTGCGTGTAGGCCAGCACGTTATAGTTGAATTTAATCATAATACGGGAGAGGAAGTCGAGAAAATGCCGATCGCCCAAAAGATCATTGTAAATCCTATGCCAGAAGCTGTTACACTGCAAGCATCACGACAGGAATCAACTAGTACAACTACAACAACGACAACTAGTACAACAACAAAGTAACCGGCAACAATAAAAATGAGGGAAAGAATATGGAACATAATACTATAGGATTTTGGGTATGGTTTTTATTTATCGGCGGGGTGATTGGGTGGTTGGCTGGGTTGATTACCACGGGCCGAGGGTTCGGAATTATAGGAGACATCTTGGTCGGTATTGTGGGAGCTATGCTTGGCGGATGGATGGCTGGAGTGATTGGGCTGTATGCCGGAAATTCAATAGGCGCTTTTTTACTGGCATTGGCCGGCGCGATTGTTTTAGTGGGGTTGACGCGTTTTATTATAAGGCGCGTGTAGGTGAAAAAAGGAGAAAACCATGGTTAAAAAACTAATGAAAATATTGGAAGTTTTAATCTGCGTTGTTTTAATTGTTCAGTTGGCAGGATGCGGGACACTTATGTATCCTGAACGCAGAGGGCAAAGAGGCGGCAGGATTGATGCGGGGGTTGCCATTTTAGACGGCGTTGGATTACTGCTTTTTATAATTCCAGGCCTAATCGCCTATGCAATTGACTTTTCTAATGGGACGATTTACCTGCCGGGTGGACCTCTAAGTTCTCTAGATGTAAAAAATATAAAACAGGCAAAATTCGATCCTAAGCACTACACCAACGCGACTATTGAAAAGATCATTAAAGAAAAAACCGGATGTACGGTAAGGCTAGATCAAGATAACATAAAAGTTTCAAGATTAAAGTCTACCGAAGATATGATGATGCGTTTTGCCGAGGTTTTGCCAAAAATAAAAAGTGATCGCATTGCTTTAAAAAGCGGCCATAACAATAAAGAGAACAGAGATATTTAAATGGAGGATATATGGATAAAAGCCTATCAGTTGTACTTCTGGCCGCAGCAATTATATTGACAATTTTTGGGTTAAATGCCTATCACTCAGCCAGTTCCGATGTCTCGCGTTTTTTCACAGGCGCACCGACAGACAAAGCGCTTTGGCTTCTAATCGGTGGATTTGTCGTTGGCATAGCCGGGTTTTTAGGTTTGGTTCGAAAGTAAGAGCTGCCATTTTGCGAACGCCCCGCCAGTGACTTGCGGGGCGTTCGTTTCATCGGATTAGGTAAACTGACATGAACAACAAAAAAGAGATTGCCAGGTTTTTAATTGCCGGGGCCATTGCCGGCGTAGTAGATTTTAGCGCCTATTTTTTTCTATTCCATTTTCTGCCTTTTAGTGTATCTAAAGCAATTTCTTTTACGTGTGCGGGTATTGTCGGGTATTTGTTTTATAAATATTGGACATTTAAACATAAGCAGGCATCGTATGCTGAAGTCAGCAGGTATGCGTTAATTAATTTTTTAGCTTTAGGAATTAACGTTTTAACAAATCAACATATCCTCAACGTGTGGCCCGGAGCTGTTTTCGTAGCTCTAGTTATTGCCACAACATTAACAAGCTTATTTACTTTTATTTGTTTTAAATGGTGGGTTTTTAGAACCATCTTAAAAGAAGGCGCGTCTTTTATGCGGTGGAAATGGTTTCCGTTGAGATTTATATTAAGGTCCATTGCGCGCCGGCATGGCTTTTTAGACCCTATTAAAATTATCTCTAAGTTGCAGAATTTTGCGCAGCCCTCAGAGGTGGTAGCGCCTATGGAATTGTTGCGTTCAGGTGTAGTCTTACATGCCCGCGGTTTAATTAATAGTATTGCTATCCAGCATAATCTTGATTGGATTTGGCCTTATTGGGTGGAATGTCAATATAATCCTCGAAATGAGGCTTTTATCCCGCGATCTTTTTCGTTAACTCAAATTAATCTCACTCACAGAAATTGGACAGCTTTGGGAGTTCCAGGCTGTGTCGAATTTCCTATCATAGATCCCCGCGGCCTTGTTACTCCCTATTACGATAGCTGGTCTATCGATGTTTGGATTATTCCGGAAGAGGGAAAGCCATTAATTCCGTCGCGCAGCCTAAACGTATCGCAAAAGATGGGTTTCGATGACAATCTTTGTGTGATTACAGAATTCTACCTCGATCAATTAAAACTTCAATTGAAAGCGCAAGTTATTGGTTTAGCCGAAGCGCCTATTTGCCAGATCAAAATCACGGGATTTGCTTGCGTAAAGGCGCGGTTGGTTGTTTCTCTCAGACCTTATAACCCCGAAGGTGTGAGTTTTATAAATAACATTGCTTTTCTTAAAGATTCAATGGGTTGGCAGGTAAACCTGAAAAATTTCATATATTTTGATAAAGCTCCGGATCAATGTGTGTTCTCGGATTATCAGCGAGGCGATGTTTACAGCCGGCTGTCAAGCAAAGAAGATGAAAAAGAGATTTTTTGCAAAGTTGGCATGGCCAGCTCTGCGGCATTATATGCGCTGGAACCGGGCCTTTCACGAGAAGTTATTATTTCGGTGCCTTTAACAAAAACTAAAATTGAAAAAGAATCCTGTTGGGATTATAAAGAAACTGCACAATTGGCGTGGAAGAAAAGCCTTCAAGGGGCGGCTCAATTGCAAATTCCGGATAAACGTTTTCAGTTTCTTTACGAGGCTGCTATATACACTATGGTTTTACATTCTCCCAGAGAAGTTTACCCCGGGCCTTACATCTATAGGCGATTCTGGTTTCGCGACGCCGCTTTTATATTAAATGCTTTGTTATGTGTTGGGTTAAAGGAGCGCGTTCGGCGGGCGCTGGATTGTTTTCGTTTGCGTCAGACAGCTCAAGGTTATTTTTTGTCTCAAGAAGGAGAATGGGATTCTAACGGTGAGGCCTTGTGGATTATGCGCCAGTATTGCCAGATGACAGCGAAAGTTCCTCCAGAAGAATGGAAAGAATCTATCTATAAAGCAGGTAAATGGATTTATAAAAAGCGTTTGTCTGATAATCTGCGGTTTCCTCACGCGGGATTGCTGCCTTCGGGTTTTAGCGCTGAACATTTGGGGCCGAATGATTTTTATTATTGGGATGATTTTTGGGCTGTTGCCGGATTAAAAGCCGCAGCCTTTTTGTGCGCTGTTTATAAGGATAATAGCAAGGCTGTTATTTTTAAAAACCAATCACATGCATTACTGGAGAGTATAAATCAAAGTTTAAAGAAAGTAAGCGTTCGTTTAAAAAGGCCTGCGATTCCAGCTTCTCCATATCGACGCTTGGATTCAGGAGCAATTGGTTCTTTGGCTGCCAGTTATCCTCTTCGTATTTTCCAGCATAATGATCCAAGGATTTTAGACACAGCTGATTTTTTAATGAAAAATTGTTTAGTTCATGGCGGATTCTTTCACGACATGACGCATTCAGGGATTAATCCTTACCTTACACTGCATTTAGCCCAAGCGCTTTTGCGCGCAGGAGACCCCAGATATTTTGGTTTAATAACAGCAGTAGCTAATCTGGCTTCACCTACCGGGCAATGGCCTGAGTCAGTACATCCGCGTACAGGAGGCGGATGTATGGGGGATGGACAGCATGTATGGGCCGCAGCGGAATGGGTTTTGATGTTAAGAAATTGCTTTGTGCGCGAAGAAGGCAGTGGATTAATTTTATGTTCGGGAATCCCAAGAATCTGGCTGGAGAAAAATGAAACGATTTCGTTTGGGCCTGCGCCGACACTTTTTGGCGATATTCAAATTTTCGTAAAACCCAAAGGACAAAATATCCTTGTTGAATGGTATGGCCTGTGGTTTGCGAAAGAACCGTTGATTGATATTCAATTGCCTGGTTTTATAAAAGTGAGAGTTCTGCCTGGAACTAATTCTATTGAATTGAAATATGAGGCGGATAAATGATAAAAGATCTCATAACTAAAGTTAAGGATTTTATCATATTGAATTCGGGTGAGAAAATTTACCCAAAAGAGATTGAGGATGTTTACACAAAGGTTGCTCCTGTCAAAGAGATGTGTGTTTTTATAGTCTCCGGTATGAAAGGTATAAGGGAATCGAAAGTCCTTTGGGCTGTTATTCAGCCGGATCTTGATAATTTCAGGGAGTTTGGCGAAGTGAATTTACGCTCCGTTTTTAAGGAAAGATTTGACAATGCTTCGCAACTACTCCCTGCTCATAAAAGGCTTAAAGGTTTTACTGTTACGCTTGAGGATTTGCCGCATAATCTGTTTGATAAATTAGAAAGATATGCGGTTAAGAAAATATATGAACCTAGGGTGATCGCGGGAATAGAAGGCGCCCTTCCGGTATTAGGAGAGCTTTCGGCAAAGGATATCCTGTTGATAGAATCTGAAACTGGCATAAAAATTTTGGAATGTTTAAAAGAGCAATCTGGCATTAAAAGGTCTATAATACTCGAGGATTCTTTAGAGCTGGACATCGGTATAGATTCATTGGGCAGGGTAGAGCTTGCTACGCGCCTTGAAGCAGCTTTCAGCGCCGACATAAAAAACGAGGCAATCTCGAGAGCTTTTAGTGTAAGGGAGCTTATTCTGGAAATAACGGACGCGTTGAAAGGAGCTGAAGGCATACCATTGAGAGACCGAGGGATATCTTTAGGGCCAGGTTACTGGAAAAAAAATTTATGTGTGTTGCCGAAAAAAGAAAGTTTAGAAATGCTCGAATTGGGCACTGGTTTTTTCGCTTGGTTGTTTCGATTTAGTTTGACAGCCATAGATTATTCGATTTGTAAATTATTTTTTAGTATTAAAGCAGAGGGAGCAGATAACGTGCCTAAGGAAGGAGCTTATATTATATATGCCAACCATTCGAGCTTTCTTGATGGGCCAGCCATTGCCGCTTGCCTGCCGCGTAGGCCGGTATTTCAGCTTTTTTACTTTGTTTTTGGGCCGTATTTTTTCAGGCCGTTTATAAAGTCTCGTGTATTAAGAAATCTCGTAAAGATGGGAAGATTTATTCCTTTTGATTTTTCAACGTATTTTCTGGAGGCGTTACGCAGTTGTTATTATGTGTTAGAACGCGGCAAAGGTTTGTGTTTCTTTCCGGAAGGTATGCGCACTAGCACTGGTAAAATTGGAAAATTTAAAAAAGGGTTTGGTGTTTTGGCTAAGGAGACCGGGGCAAAGCTTGTGCCTGTGGCCATAGAAGGAGCTCATGAGGCTTGGGCTAGTACGGCAAAGTATCCTAAATGCCATCCGATTAGAGTAAGATTTGGCAAGCCGCTTCGTCCAGAAGATTTGGAAAAGGAAGGTTTCGCCATGGGTTCCGAAAATTGTTACGACGCGATATGCGTGGCTGCTAGAAAAGAGCTCATAAAATTAAAGGATAAATAATGAGAATTATCATGATGACGAATACATATTTTCCGATTGTGGGAGGATTAGAGCAATCGGTCTATTCTTTCAGCGAAGAATTTAGAACCTTGGGGCATGAGGTTTTGATCGTTACTCCGGCCTTTGAGGGGATGCCGACAGAGGAACCGGGTGTTATTCGCATAAAAGCCATCAAAAAATTTAGCGGGACTATTTTCTCTGTTAACTTTCCTGTCTCCGGACTATTAACGCGATTAATGAAAGAATTTTCTCCGGATATAGTGCACAGCCATTGTCCGTTTTTTATGGGAGATTTTGCGTTACGCCTTAGCCGGCAGCATGCCATACCGCTTGTATTTACTTATCATACGATGTTTGAGCAGTATGTGCATGATTGGCCAATTCAGAATGAGGGAATCAAGCGATTTATTGTTAAGCTTGCTGCCGGATATGCTAATTTTGTGGATAGAGTGATTGTTCCCTGTGAAAGCGTGCAGGAAATTTTGCTTAAAAGAGGCGTTAAAACTCCTATGGAGATTGTTCCAACAGGAATAGACCTGAAGCGTTTTTCAAAAGGTGATGGAAAAGTTTTTCGCCAGCAGAATCAGATCCCTTCCGATGCCTTAGTGATCGGACATGCCGGGCGGCTGGCTTCGGAAAAGAATCTGGATTTCCTGATAAATTGTATGGTTGAATTGTTAAAAAAAGATCCAAGGGCTCACGTCCTGATCGTGGGCCTTGGCCCATCGGAGAGAATGATTAAGGATACTTTTAAGCAGGCCGGCCTTGAAAAAAGATTGCACTTAACAGGGGTTTTGCATTATCAGCATCTGGTTGATGCTTATTTTGCCATGGATGTTTTCGCATTTGCCTCATTAAGCGAAACTCAAGGGATCGTTCTAATTGAAGCCATGGCAGCAGGTATTCCTGTGGTAGCGTTGGATGCGCCGGGAGCGCGGGAAGTTGTAAAAGATTATCACAATGGCCGGTTGCTCAATGAGATGGACCAGCAAAGTTTTGTTGATGCCATACGCTGGGTTTTATCTCGGACTCCCGAAGAGCTGCAAACCATAAAGCAGATCGTAAGAATGACGGTACAGAAATACTCGATTAATATTTCTGCCAAACGTATGTTAGAAGTTTACGAAAACGTCAGATTAAGAAAAACTATTTCTTTGGGCAAAAAAAACAGTTCGCAGTATCTTTTCCTATGGCGCATGAAAGCGGAATGGGATATTTGCGGTAATTATATTAAATCTATAGCCACATCAGTATTCAAAGGAAATTTTAATAAAACAGAACCCGCAAAGATTAACGATACAACCATATAGTTTTATTTCTTCAGGATAGGGATGAAAACATGAAAGATAAAAAGAAAAACAAAAAATTCCTTAAGGGAATAAAGTTTTGTCAGAAACAGGCAAAAACCAACACCGTCGCAGAAAAAATGATTATTAAGCAGCTTCACCAGGAAATTGAACATCGTAAGAAAACAGAGCGAGTAGCCCGGGATGCCAGTAACTATGCCGAGAGCGTCATCAATACTGTGCGTGAACCCCTAATTGTTTTAGATCAAGAATTAAGGGTGGTTACGGTCAGCCGTTCTTTTTATGACGTTTTTAAGGTAAAGCCTGAAGAGACTGTGGGGCAGCTTATTTATGACCTAGGCAATAAACAGTGGAATATCCCCAAGTTGCGGGAACTGCTGGAAACCATTCTTCCAAAAAAGACAACTTTTGATAACTATGAGGTTGAACACGATTTTGCTGTCATTGGCAGGCGCATAATGCTTTTGAATGCCCGGCAAATTGAACGAGGGATGGGCAAGGAACGAATCATTCTTTTGGCTATCGAGGATATTACCGAGCGTAAGGAGATAGAAGCTGGGCTAGAAAAAGCCCATGAAGAGTTACAGGAGCTGGCCGCTGAGTTAAAACGTACCACACGGGCAAAATCCGAGTTCCTGGCCAATATGTCGCATGAGCTCAGGACTCCGCTTAACTCCATCAACGGTTTCTCTGAGATATTATACGACGAGACTTTTGGGCCACTTAATGAGAAGCAGAAAAAATACGTTGATTATGTTTTAACCAGCGGAAAGCACCTTCTTTTATTGATAAATCAGATACTTGATATGTCAAAAGTTGAAGCCGGAAAGATGAAGCTGGCATTATCCAGATTACCTATGAAAAGCCTGTTAAATGAGATTTCATTGTTGGTAGCGGATATGGTCAGTAAAAAGAAGCTTCAAATGTTGCTTGAAATAGCCGAAGATCTGCCGGATATTGAGGGGGATGAGCTTAAAGTAAAAGAAATACTTTACAATCTGCTTTCAAACGCAGTTAAATTTACCCTCGAGGGCGGTGAAATCGGCATGCAAGCGAAAAGGGTTGATTCCAATATAGAAATAGTGGTCTGGGATACAGGGGTTGGTATTGCAATTGAAAACATGGGTAAAATATTTGAAGGGTTTTTTCGTGTCGATACCCCATATTCCCGGGTAACTGAGGGGACCGGGCTTGGTTTGCCGCTCTCTAAAAAGCTGGTTGAGCTGCATGGCGGGAAGTTTTCTGTAGAATCAGAGGGGCTAAATAAAGGCACTTTGGTCCGATTTACTTTGCCTATTATATCCAGGAGGGTAGCAAGATGAGGAAAAAAGCTTTAGTTATCGACGATAATGCCAATAATCTTTTGCTGGAAAAAGATCTTTTGGAGGTTGCTGGCTTTGAAGTGTTTGAAGCTGAAGCTGCCGCAGATGGAATTGCCATTGCCAGGAAAGAAAAACCGGATATCATAATTATGGATATGCGGCTTCCAGATATGCGCGGCAGTGAAGCCGCCAAGATATTGCGTCAAGACAAATATACAAGCGATATTCCCATTGTTTTTGTGACTGCTTCTGTAATGGCAGAAGGCAGAGAAGAGATAAAATCCATAACTAACAGCGGGTTCATAGGCAAGCCGATAAATACGCGTACCTTTGTGCCAGAAATTAGTCAATTTATTAGAGGTAGAGGATGAAAGATAAGCCAGTAATTTTAGTTGTTGATGACCAGCTCCAAAATATTGAACTTCTCGAGGCATATCTTGCGCCGCAGGATTATGAAATTGTCAAGGCAGCAAGCGGTGAAGAAGCGCTGAAGAAACTTTACGGCAATAAAATCGATCTGATTCTGCTGGACATAATGATGCCCAAGATGTCCGGTTTAGAAGTGCTGGAGAAATTGCGCGCCAATGAAAAAACTAAGGCGATCCCGGTTGTGATGGTAACTGCGCTTAAGGAGACTCAAGATAAGGTAAAAGCCCTCGAGGCAGGATGTGATGATTTTATTTCCAAGCCCGTTGATAAGGTTGAATTATTAGCAAGAGTTAAATCTATACTTAAGATAAGTTATTATCTGCGCCAGCTAGATGAAAATGGGAAATTTAAAACAGTAGTTGATAATATGAGCGACGGCATTGCTATCTGCAGCCCGGAGTACTTGATTAAAGACAGTAATGCGGCGCTTTTAAAGCACTTAAATATTACTGATTCAACAAATGTTAATTTAATAGAAACGCTATTTAAGAATTATTCTGTTTCTGTGTATAAAGAATGGCTTATGTTTTTAACGAATGCGCATAAAACATTTTATATTACGCGCGAAAAAACAGAAGCAATAAAGGCATTATATTTAGAGGCAAATTTTGATGCGATAAAAAATTCTGCTGGAGAACTATTAAGCATTGTTTTTATTTTACGCGATATTACCGTAGCGCGCAATGAAGAACTTTTAAAACAGGATGCCTTGTCTCTTGTTTCGCATAAACTGCGCACGCCGCTAGGTGTAATTAGCGGGAAAATAACGTTACTCCAGAGTGGGGCATACGGAGTTCTTAGCGAAGAGCAAAAAAAAGAGATTGAAATTATATCTAAACAATCATTTTTGCTTGTATCAATTGTCGAGAAACTGCTTGGGTTTACCATAGCAGGCGGCCATTCCTCATAAGATATAATTGCATTGAATAATTTATTTTTTAGTGGTATAATAAATAAAGTTATTTTTTGGCCGTCTAAACGAAATGTTTTTTAAGAAGCAAAAAGATAGAGCTTATTGCCATGCGTTTACAAGCCGCATCAACTAAATAGCAGGATTCAAGCCTCTGCCCTAAAGGCAGGGGTTTTGTTTAAGGGAGATAAATATGCTATCGTTTATGAATTTGCCTTTGAAAATTTTAAATATTTTAGAAGGCAATATTTCATCCAGAGAAATAGCAGCAGGCGCTTGTCTTGGGGTTTTTTTGGGGCTCATACCTTTGAACGGCCCTACGGCATTTATTTTGGCCGCGTTCTTTTTTATATTTAAAATAAATCGTATAGCGGTTTTGCTTACTTTATCATTAGTTAAGCCCGCGTATCTTTTGGGAGTGTATAAGCTAGCCGATATAGTCGGAACTTATATTTTGGATAAAGCTGATTACCTGACAGGCTTCTGGACGAATGTCACGCATTTGCCGGTTATAGCGTATTTAGATATAAATAATACCCTTGTTGCCGGCGGGCTGGTTATTTCAATAGCGCTGTCTATGCCAATATATTTTATTGCAAAAAAATTAAGCATTTTTCTTAGCGCTAAATATTCCCAGAAGATAAAAAATTCACCGATTGCGAAATGGCTGCCAAGTATAAAATTATCCGCTCTTATGGGCGATGATTTAGGGGCTACATTAGATAATGTTAAAGGGCACCTAAAGACTAACCTTACAGGTAAAATTAAACAGGCTATATTTAAGAAAAAGGCTCAAAGCCCGCCCAACAGTTTGTTTAAGCGGCTATATGTTGTTCGTATAGTTATTTTTATTAGTTTGCTTTTGGCAGTTCATATTGTTACAGGTTTTTTTATAAGCCCTGTTTTGAGCCCGCTTATAGCCAATAATATCAATAAATACACCAGCGCGAAAATTTCAATTGATAAAGTAAATGTATGGCCGTTGACTTTATCTTTTTCCTTAAAAGGAATGAAGGTGTTTGACCCTGAAAAAGAAACTACGCGTATCGCGAAAATAGATAATTGTTCTGTCAGGGTAAGCATTTTTGGGCTTCTTTCAAGGCGCTTGGTTTTTTCCGATGTGCGTATGTCAGGCGTTGAAATAAATGTAGAGGGCAGGCCCGACGGTACTTTTAATATCAGCAATTTGGTTGTTTCAAATAAGCCTGCCCCTGATATCAAATGGCGTTCGCTAATGGCAAATAAGGACTTATTCGGGAAAATATATGAGATAATAAAAAATCATTTCTCCAAGAAAGATCAGAAAAAAGTAAAAGAAGAACAAAAAAATGCCAAGAAAATAACAAAGACTATTCAACAGCTGCCCAAAGGCAAGCTGGTGCATTTTAAAAATTCTAAAGATTTTTATATTTTTGAAATAAGAAAATTAGACATATCAGACGCATATATCACGATAAACACAAGCGGCAACGTTTTGGAAATTACCAAAGCGAGAATGCGGTTAGGCCAGCTTGCCCTTGATCCTGAAAGCGGTATAAAGGCGGGCCTTGTTGATTTGCGGGGAAATGTTAATAAAGGCTCTGCGCCTGCAGGTAAATTTAACATATTCTTTTCACAAGATATTAATAACAATGGCCAGGAGGCCGTTTTTAAAGCAAACCTGGAAGATATTGATATGCAAGCAGTTCGTTTCGTATACGGGGATTCTCTTCCGGTCTATGTCGCAAAGGGGTTATTGACGCTTAAATCTGAAACATATATAGAAGCAGGCGCTATGGACTCCAGGAATGAGATCCACCTTAAGAATCATTTATTACAGCAGAAGCTGGGCGAAAATCCAATGATGGGGTTTTTGCCTGTTTCAGTTGTGTGCGATGCCATTAACCGCATTGACCCATTGACGCTTAATTTTAATATCGGCGGGACATTAGAGAGGCCGGAGTTTAAAGGATTCCAGGATTTGATAATGACGTTAATAAAGCCTTACACCGCAAGTTTCCAGCCAAAAGACGCTGTAGGCGCTTTATTATCAATTTTAAAAAATAAATAAAACAGTTCAAAAACCGAATGAAGAATTTATTTGCAATTTTATCAAGGCGCGCTTTAATCTTAATATGTTTTATATTTTTACTGGCAGGATGTAGTACTGTCCCTGTCGCGCCTTCAAAATTAAAATATGAAGAAGACGCGGCCTCGTATCGCGAATCCGCGAAAATGCTTGAAAAACAGTTTATGGCGGAGAAATCAGAGAAGGGTAAAAGAGCCAAGAAACTAAAAGCCCAGGATCCTGTCTGGAGTTCTTTACGCAGCCGTGAAATTGATTCAGAAAAACAGCTTACTCTTACAGAACTTATAGATCTTGGCCTTGGGAATAATCCTGCGACGCGTAAAGCCTGGCAAAATACACGCGCGGCAAGGGCAAAACAAATGCAGGCGCAAAGCGAGCTTTATCCGTCTGTTACTGTGAGCGAAACTATTAAACGCGAGAAAGACGTTTCTGTAAATCCGGCATCCAACATAAACAACAGGCATTACGGCCCGTCTGCTAATCTTACGTGGCTGATCCTTGATTTTGGCGGCAGAAGCGCTAGCATAGAAGAAAGCGTGCAGGGTGTAATTTCAGCTGATTCAACATATAATCAGGCGATACAGGATTTATTGCTGGATGTTGAAAAAAGTTATTATCAGCTTTACAGCGCCCAGGCTTCAGAAGCCGCGGCTTTAGATGATATGAAAAACGCGAAAGCGGATTTTGACGCGGCCATGCAAAAGCTTAACGCGGGCCTTGTGTCAAAACTTGATACATTGCAGGCGCAGTCGGATTACGAAAACAGCCTTTATCTCTTGGAAAGCGCGAAAGGCGCGGTAAAAACCGCTCAGGCAAATCTCGCGCAGGCAATAGGTGTGCCTGCAGATACGAAGTTTCAAATCGCCGAGCCGTCAAAAAGCTTTCCGAAAAATATAGACGAAGAAGAAATAACGCTTATTATAGAAGATACGCTTCAACGCAGGCCTGATATTATCGCGGCGCGCGCGGATTTAAAAGCAAAAGAAGCGGCTGTGAAGTTAGCGCGTTCAGCCCTTTTGCCTGCTTTAAATGCCGGCGCAAGCGCTGACAGCAATAAGTATAAATATTACGGGGTGAGCCAGGTGAATGACCATGACCATTCTTATGCCGCTTTTGCCACTGTTACATGGGATGTGTTTGATGGTTTTTATAATCTCAATAAAAAAGTGGAAGCAGACAGAGACCTGGATATGGCAAGGGACGCGCTGGCAGAGAAAGAGCTGGAATTAAGTTCTGAAGTATGGATTAAATATTATGATTTTATCACAGCCACAAACAAATTTACTTACAGCGAAACTTTTCTGTCAACTGCCAAGCAGTCTTATGAGCTGGCGCTTGAAAGCTATAACGCGGGCCTAAAGAGTATGTTGGATTTGCTTCAGGCGCAGAGCAAGCTTTCTAGCGCAAGGAGTTTGTTTATACAATCGAGCAGGGATATTTTTATTGCGCTGATTGAGCTGGCGCATGCCAGAGGGACGCTTTTTAACGTTACAGGGGGAAATAATGGCACAGAAAAAAAATAATGCCAGAAATATTGTAATTATTTGCCTTGTTGTGGCAGCGATATTTTTCGGTAAATCATTTTTTAAGAAAAAGCCTGAACGCGAAATGCCTGCAAAGCCGGTCAGAACCGCTCTTGCTTTACTGGAAGACGCGCCTGTTTATATTGAGTCGTTTGGGAGTTTGTATTCTCCGAATGACGTTGATATAAAGTCGCAGGTTACAGGCGAAATAAAAGAGGTTTGTTTTAAGGAAGGCCAGGATGTGAAAGAGTCGGACCTGCTTTTTGTTATTGATCCTGCGCCTTACAAAGCGGCGCTTGATAAGGCAAATGCTTCTTTAGCAGAGGATGAGGCGGCCCTTAAACTTAGCAGGCTTACTCTTGAGAGAAATAGAACGCTTTTTGAAAAACAGCTGATATCACAGCAGGATTTTGATAAGTATAACACTGATTTATCGAGCGATGAGGCAAGAGTTTTGGTTGATAACGCGCAGGTGGATCTTGCGAAGATAAATCTGGAATATTGTTTTGTGCGTTCGCCTGTTGACGGCCTGACAGGCAAGCGCCAGGTAGACCTTGGCAATATAGTCACGGCAAACAACGGCCCTGTCCTGGTAAATGTAAAAACAGTTGATATTTTATATGTTGATTTTACAGTGCCGGAAGGCAGTTTAAATGATGTGCGCGATTCATTAAAACAAAAAAAGCTTAAGGCCGAGGTTTATTTTGACGGCAAAGAAGACAAAATTTATTCCGGGAACATAGAACTTCTTGATAACGCGGTGGACAATATGACAGGGACAGTTTTATTGCGCGCTTCCATATTAAATAAAACAAGAGATTTGTGGGCAGGACAGTTTGTAAGGGTGCGGCTTGTGTTGGGGGAGCATAAAAATGCGGTTTTGGTTCCTTATGAAGCTGTGCAGTATGGGCAAAAAGGGCCTTATATTTTTGTTATTACGCCTGACAATAAGGCTGACCTGCGCATTGTAACAACATCAAGCAGAAAAAAAGATTATATTGTAATACTTGATGGCGCGAAAGAAGGCGAAAAGGCCGTAACCTCCGGGCATCTGGGTTTAAGCCCTGGCTCTAGCGTTGTAGACATAACTAATATGAAAGAGGAGCAATGAGTTTTTCTGAAAGTTTTATCAGAAAACCGGTAATGACCATGCTTGTTACAGTGGTCGTGCTTTTATTCGGCATAGCGGCATATTTTAAGCTTCCGATAAGCGACTTGCCTGTGGTGGATTTTCCGGTAATAACAGTAAGCGTTTTTTATCCCGGCGCAAGCCCGAACACAATGGCTACAACAGTTGCTTCGCCCCTTGAAAACGAATTTACTCAAATGCCTGGTTTACATTCAATGATCTCGGATAATACCGAAAGCCAGACCAATATTACTTTAACATTTGAATTAGACCGAAGTGTTGACCTTGCGGCGCCTGATGTGCAGGCAGCTATACAAAGGGCAACGGCAAATCTTCCTACAGACCTTCCTGCTCCGCCGTCATACCAAAAAGTTAATCCGGCGGACGTGCCTATAATGTATCTTATGCTTAATACTGATACTTTGACGCGCGGGCAGTTATATGATTACGGCAATAAAAGAGTCGGCGAAAGAATCAGTATGATTGAAGGCGTTTCGCAGGTACAGGTTTGGGGCGCTAAATCAGCTGTCAGGGTGCAGGTTGACCCAAATAAACTTGCTTCTTATAAGATAGGCATTAATGAAATAGCCAACGCGATTACCACAGGCACAGTTACTATTCCAGGAGGCAGTTTAAACGGCGATGTTCGGACATTTTCCATAGAACCAAAGGGCCAGCTTCTTTCAGCAAAGGATTATGAAAAACTGATAGTTACTTACCGTAATAACGCGCCGATTAGGCTGAAAGATCTTGGCAGTTGTATTGACAGCCTTGATAACGATGTAGTTAATGCTGTGCATGGAGATAAAAAAGACGGCTTAAAAGGCGGCACTATAGTAGTGGCGGTTTCGCGTGTCGCGGGGGCAAACACAGTTGACCTTGCCCAGCGTATCAGAAATGTGGTTGAACAGCTGAAATTGGAAATTCCGGGCTCTATGAAACTCGCCATATTTTATGATAGGTCATTGACTATAGTGGAAGGTATAGATGACGTAAAGACAACCATAGTTATAGCGTTGGTGTTGGTTATATGTATCATATTTTTGTTTTTAGGCAGTTTCCGGGATACTATTATTCCGTCGGTGACTCTACCTTTGTCTATAATTTCAACTTTTGCTGTGATGTACGCGTTTGGCTTTAGCCTTGACAACCTGTCATTAATGGGGCTGACGCTTTCAGTCGGGTTTGTTGTTGATGACGCTATTGTTGTGCTTGAAAATACAGTGCGCCTGCTTGAGCAAGGCAAAAAACCGTTTGACGCCGCTATAGAAAGCGCCAAGCAGATAACGTTTACTATTATTTCGATGACGCTTTCTTTGTCGGTTATTTTTGTGCCTTTGATTTTTATGGGCGGGGTTATAGGCAGGATGTTCAGGGAGCTTTCTGTTACAGTTGTTATGGCGATACTTTGTTCCGGAATAATTTCGTTAACGCTTACGCCTATGATGTGCGCGCGAATGCTTGGTAAAAAAGAAAAGCATAAAGGCGGATTCAAAAAAGCAGTAACAGATTTTTTAGACAAAATTATAAAAAAATACGGCGAAGGGCTTATGTGGACTTTGAAAAGGCCTGTTACAACTATTATAGGATGGGTGGTATGTTTTGCCGGGACTATACTGCTTTTTGTAATTTTGCCCCAGAGCTTTCTTCCTGAAGGCGACACAGGCACTATATATGGCCAATTGATGGTGCCGTTAGGTACTTCTACTGTCAAGATGCAGAAATTTCAGGACGATGTCAACAATGCGTTTTTATCAGAGCCGCATATGGACAGGATTGTAAGCGTTACAGGCCTTCAGCCAGGAGCCGATCAGAGCACAGGCATATTTTTTACGATTCTCAAACCTTTGGAGGAAAGAAAAGAACCTATACAGGATATTATAAAAAGGCTGCGAAAAAAAATGTCGCGTATTACTCAGGGCGCTGTATTTATGCGCCCTATGCCTGCTTTGGCAATAAGCGCAGGCGGGGAGAGCACGGCTACAGGAGACAAATATTCCTATGTTCTAACCGGAGCAGGGCAGGATGAATTATATAAGACTGCCCTGGATTTCGGAGACCGGCTTAAAAAGACGCAAGGTTTTATGGATGTGCAGAATAGCGTTAAGCTTAATCTTCCTCAGCTTAGCCTGAATATACTGCGTGACAGGGCGTCAACATTCGGCTTGACAGCAAACGACGTTGAGCAGGCTTTGACTTTGGCTTATTCAGGCGGCAAAGTCACAACTTACAAAACAGACACAGACATATATAATGTAGACGTGGAATTGACAAAAAATTATCAGAAGAACCCGGAAAATCTTTCCCATATATATCTTCGTTCTGAAAAAACAGGCAGTCTTGTGCCTTTAAGCGCGGTTGCCGAGTGGAAGGAAAGCGTAGGGCCCCAGGATGTGCCGCATTATAATCAGCTTAATTCTGCTACAGTATCGTTTAACATTGATCCCGGAATGCCTTTGAGCAAGGCGACAAAGACAATAGAAAAGATGTCAGACACAATGCTTCCGCCCGGAGTAAACGGTTTTCTGCAAGGTGAAGCAGAGCAGTTTAAGGATGCTTTCGCGAGCCTTGGTATTTTGGTTTTAGTAGCCATATTCCTTAAATATATTATACTCGGCATACTGTATGAAAATTATGTGCACCCGCTTACCATATTGACAACACTGCCTGTTGCGACATTCGGCGGCCTGCTTACGCTTTTTCTTTTTGGGTCAGAGCTTTCACTCTACGCTTATATAGGTTTATTTATGCTTTTGGGTATTGTTGCCAAAAACGGCATTATGATAGTTGACTTTGCCAATGAAAACCTGCGCAAAGGCACAATGAATGACCTTGAGGCGATTTATGAGGCGTCAATAGTGCGTTTCAGGCCGATATTAATGACAGGCCTCGCCGCTATTATGGGCGCTTTGCCGATAGCGCTTGGATACGGCGCTGACGGCGCGTCGCGCAGGCCGCTGGGCCTTATAGTTGTTGGAGGCCTTATATTTTCGCAGGTTGTGACGCTTTTTATAACACCCGGGCTTTTTCTGTATGCCCAAAAATTCCAGGAAAAATATCTGGACAGGTTTGAGCTGACTCGCTCTGATTCAGCGCGCCAGGCAAAGGAAAAAGAAATATAATATGCCGCAAGATAGAAATATATGAAGAATGTTATTATATTTGCCGCAATAGTTATTTTTATATTAACAGTTATTGGTTTTTGCCAGCAAGCTCTAAGCCAGGATGTTGTGAATATGATTATAGGAGAGGTAGGCAGTGTTGACTGGGTCGGCAATAAGATAGCGGTGAAGACTTTCTATAACGGAAATTACGACGAGATGTTGTTTTATGTCTCAAAAGATACCGGCATAGTAAAGAGCGATAATAAAATTTCTCTGGCAGATATAAATTTGTCTGACAAAGTTACCGTAAATTATTCAGGAAGTTTTGCCGGGCTAAAGGCCCTGCAGATTACTGTAAAATAGGAATAATATGATTTTTTTCGGGCTATTCGTTATATTGGCGGTTGTTTTAATCGCGCCTTTTTCAATTAAAAAAGTTGAGGAGGAGCTTGAGATTTTTCTTTTTATCGTAGGCTGTATCGCTGTTACTATTACATCGCAGTGGAGCCTGCTTTTGATTAAAGAAGCTATGATTGAGCCTGTAAAAATTACCGCAGCGGTTTTTATCGCAGGCTTATTGTTTAGAAGCTTGCAAAAATATATCGCGCGCAGTGTAAATAAAATTGTCAACGCTGTTGGTGTAAAGCTTTTTGCTTTTTTTATAATAGTAATGCTTGGTTTTTTATCAAGTATTATTACCGCTATTATAGCCGCCCTTATATTGGTTGAAATAATTACTCATCTGACGCTTGAAAGAAAAAATGAAATCCTCCTGGTAGTGCTTTCTTGTTTTTCTATAGGGCTTGGCGCGGCTTTAACACCTATAGGAGAGCCTATTTCAACTATCGTCATAGCCAAGCTTAAAGGCGCGCCTTATTGCGCGGATTTTCTTTTTTTATTCAGGCACTTAGGGTTGTTTATAATACCCGGGGTTATATTATTCGGTTTATTGGGCGCAATACTGGTTCCAGGCAAACGCCGAAAAACCCAAAGTTTAGCCGGCAAAGAAGAAGATATGAAAGGCGTGAGCATAAGAACCATAAAAGTATATTTTTTTGTTATGGCCCTTATTTTGCTGGGCCAAGGTTTTAAACCGATAATTGATGCTTATATATCAAAAATACCGCACCAAGGGCTTTACTGGTTGAATATGATTTCCGCTATACTTGATAATGCTACGCTTGCCGCGGCTGAAATAAATTCAGGCATGGGGCTTTTACAGATAAAATCTGCCCTTATGGGCCTTTTGATTGCAGGAGGCATGCTTATAACCGGTAATATACCTAATATAATTTGCGCGGGGAAACTTAAAATTAAAAGTTCTGAATGGGCGAGATTCGGCGTGCCATTAGGGCTATTGGTAATGGCAGGCTGTTTTTGCCTGCTTATGCTAATAAAATAAATCATATATGAAAAATAGTAAAAAGTATAAAAGTAGGAAAGTAGGAAAGTATAAAGAAAAAACAAAAAATTTCAAATTTTTTCTTTTACTTTTTTACTTTTCTACTTTCCCACTGTTTTTTACTTCTTTTTCTTTCGCTGATACTGTTGTTAGAGTCGGTGTTTATGAAGACGCGCCTGTTGTGTTTAAGGACAGTTCTGGCAGGGTTAGCGGCATTTATGTTGATATACTGGATAAAATCGCAGGCAAGGAAAAATGGGATATTGAATATATTTTTGGCACATGGGCCGAATGCCTTCAAAACCTGCAATCAGGGCAGATTGACCTTTTAGTTGATATCGCGTATTCAGAAGAAAGAAGTATTATTTATGATTTTACCAAAGAATTTCTGATATCCAATTGGGGCCAGGCCTACGTTGGGAAAAAATCCGGGATTCAGTCTATCCTTGATATTAAAGATAAAATAGTAGCAGGGGTCGGCAGTGATATTTATTACCTGGAGTTTAAAAAATTATTAAAAGATTTTAATATAGAATGTAAATTTATTGAGGCCGGAGATTATATAGGCGTATTTAAGCTTTTAAGCGAAAAACAGGCTGATGTTGGAATTGTTAATCGTTTATCCGGCGCGCAATACGACAAGGATTACAGCGTTGATAAAACCGCCATTATATTTTCACCTATAGAGTTACGTGTTGCCGCGGCAAAGGATAAAAATAAAAACTTTCTTGAAGTGATAGACAGCGATATCGCCCAGCTTAAAAAGGATAAAGATTCGTTTTATTACCGTACTCTTGATAAGTGGCTTGGGAGCATGAGGCTGCGGCAGTTTCCTAAGTGGTTATTATGGTTTTTGGCATCTGCCGCGGGGCTATTGGTTTTATTTATTTTCTGGAATATATTATTAAAAACGCAAGTTGCTTCTTGCGCAGTTGAATTAAGAAAGACGCAGGATCAGCTTATACAGGCGGCCAAGATGCAGGTGGTCGGCGGCTTAGCCAGCGGTGTAGCGCATGAGGTAAAAAATCCGCTGGCAATAATATTGCAGGGGGTTGAATATCTTGAGAAGAAAATTCCCGCGGATGATAAAAACATTTCTTTTGCGCTTACAAATATAAAGGCTGCTGTTGAAAGGGCGGATAATATTGTCCGCTCTTTAATGGATTTTTCACGGGCTTCCAAATTGGACATGGAGCCTGCAAATTTGAATTTTGTCATTGAAAGGTCCCTTGGTTTGCTTAAAAACCATTTTGATAAATACCATATTTTGTTAACGAAGGATATGAAGCAGGATATCCCCGACGTAAAAATTGATAAAAATAAAATAGAGCAAGTGTTGATAAATTTGCTTATGAATTCTGTTCAGGCAATGCCTAATGGGGGAAATATTTTGATAAAGACTTACAAATCAGGCAGTCAGGTTGCAGTTGAAATAGAGGATAGCGGCGCAGGCATACCTAAAGAGGCCATGGCAAAGATATTTGACCCGTTTTTTACCACAAAACGCAATCAAGGGGGCACAGGCCTGGGTTTATCTGTGGTTAAGAGCATAGTAGAGATGCATAACGGGCAAATTGAAATAAAAAATAAAACAGCAGGGGGAGTAAGAGTAAAACTGGTTTTTAAAGGAGGCGGGCATGGAAAAGAAAAAAATATTAATAGTTGATGATGAAGAGGCTATCGGCCAGATGGTGAAATTAAATCTTGAAGAAACAGGAGAATATATTGTTAAAAGTTTGACTAAGGGTTCCAGCGCGGTAAGTGTTGCGGCTGAATTTCAGCCGAATCTTATTTTTCTGGACATGATTATGCCGGATATTGACGGCGGCGATGTATTCAATGCCTTAAAAGAAAATAAAGACACTAAGAATATTCCGGTTATTTTTCTAACAGCGATAACTACTGATGAAGAGATGAATAATACTGCAGGGATGGTCGCTGGGCATCTGTTTTTAGCCAAACCCGCTACCACCAAAAAACTTATTGACAGCATCAAAAAATATGCTAATTAAGAGTCGTTAATAATTTTATTAAAAGCCCTTGACAACGATAGTTTTATATTGTATACTTTAATACATAGAATTGTATAAATTAATACAATTAATTGTATGGAATATCGCATAGATAAAGAAGGCCTTTTGGATACGCTTAGCGGGTGGGATGGGTTTCTTAAACGAAAGATCCATTTGGTCGCTTGCGGCGGCACAGCTATGACGCTTTTAGGCGTTAAGGCATCCACGAAGGATATTGATCTTATTGTGCCTAATATAAATGAACATGAATACCTTATTTAGGAGTTCTTAATTATTATGATGTTATCATAAGCAAGCTATTTAGATCGGCGGCAGTAGATGTGGAAGATTGTATTTCTTTAGTGAAAAATAAGAATAATGAGATAGATTTTGATAAGTTGAAGCAGCGTTTTCATGAAACAGCCGCATTTGATATTTCAGAAAGCAAAGTAAATAAGTACCTGGATAATTTTATGAGTATTCTTAAGAAAAATGGGATTTACAATGAAAAATAAAAATCTTCTTAAAAGCCTGAATGCGCTTGGTTTTCCTATGCTTGAGAATGAGCAGGCAGAGGATGCAAATTCTGCCCTTGCCGGCGTAGTTAAAAGTAAAACACTGCGCCTTTGTGAAGGTTTTCCCGTGGTTTTGGCAAATAGCGCTGAGAAAGGAATTTTTGATTACAACGCAGCCAGAAAACTCTTACATAAAACATCCGATAAATCAGATTTTGATTCTTTGATTTTAATGTCTTTAACTCTTTATAAAGCTTTAAATTTAAGATTTTCATGGTCTGGAAAACTTTACAAAGATTTACCTCAAGAGTATAAAATGAAATTTAACAGTTTTCTCGAAAAATTTAAAACCAACAGCGATTTTAATCTAGCTCAATGCAATATGTCGGCAGATAGGCTAAAATCTGCATTCGCCAATTATTTTAGTCACTCACAAAAAGGTTTAAGTGATTTGTTTTCAGTGAAAGATGAGCTTGGCCTTGAATATGCGCTGTCGCAGATTTTTTCTCCAAAACAAAAAGAGCTATTTTTAAAAAAACTAAGAGGCGAAAAATTAACCAAAACAGAAAAAGAATATTTTTCAAGAACGGTAAAAAAGAAAGTATTAGCTTTAGCCAATGTCGAATTACACCGTTTGTCCCAAAAAGTATTATCATTTTAAAAACTTTTACGAGCTGCTTGGGAAAATTAAGTGCGTAAAGGCCGCCTAAAAGGAATTAAAATTGTCTATGAAGACCGCGATATTTTAGTTATTGATAAGCCGCCGGGCCTTCTTAGCATGGGGACAGATGCTGACAAAGAAAACACCGCTTATAGCATCCTGACTGATTATGTCCGCAAAGGTTATGTAAAATCGCGAAATCGTATTTTTATAGTCCATCGCCTTGATCGCGATACCTCGGGCCTTCTTATATTCGCGAAAAACGAAAGAGCCAAACTTTCTCTGCAAAACCAGTGGGATAAGGTACAGAAGAAATATCTTACGGTTGTTTATGGAACGCTTCCCGATAAATCGGGTGTTATAACTTCATACCTTGCTGAGAATGCTGCCAGGATGGTGTATTCAACTTTAAATAAGTCTATAGGAAAATTAGCCACAACCGTGTATAATGTGCTTAAGGAGAATAAAGGCCTTAGCCTTCTTGAGGTGGATCTTGTCACAGGCAGAAAAAATCAGATACGCGTCCATCTACCGGAAAAAGGCTATCCTATTGTAGGCGATAAAAAATTCGGTAGAAAAGACGACAGCCGTAAACGCATGGCTTTGCATTCGTATTCAATTTCTTTTATGCATCCGTTTAGCGGCAAGCGGATGATGTTTGAGGCGCCATTGCCGGAATATTTTTTAAGTTTAATCGGGGCTGAAAAATTTGGAGGCAGGATATGAAAAAGATATTATTTTTATTAGTTTTTTTGGTGTTTTTCGCGTTTGGTTCAGCGGCATACGCGCATCCGCCGTATGATATTAAAATAACCTTTGACGGTAAAACAAAGATACTGCAAGCGGTTATAATGCATAATGTCAGCAACCCCACCAATCATTATATCAAAAAAGTTGATGTTGCCTTAAACGGAAAGGAAATAATTGAGCAGACTATTTCCAGGCAGGATGATAATACCAGCCAAACCGTAAGCTATTTTATACCTGACGTAAAAGACAACGATACGCTTTCTGTGGAAGGTTATTGCAGTATAAGCGGTAAACTGGCAAAAGAGATTACAGCTAGAATTTAATTTAATGAGGAGCATGCGATGAGCGGAGTTTTTGGGGTGGTTTTAAAAAAAGGCGATTGCGCGAAAGATTTACTTTATGGGACAGATTATCATTCACACCTGGGCACTGAATACGGCGGCATGGCTGTTTTGGGCGATACTTTCGCGCGCCATATTCATAACATAAGCCAGGGGCAGTTTAAGTCAAAATTTTTTGATGAAATACACCATATGCATGGGAATAAAGGTATCGGAGTTATAAGCGATTCCGACGAACAGCCTATATATGTTAATTCAAGGTTTGGGCCGTTTTTTATTGGGAAAACAGGGCTTATAGAGAACAAAGAAGAGCTTGCCGTGGGGTTGTTCAAAAAAGGCGTTTCATTCAGCGAAGTCGGCCATACAGGCGTTAATATGACTGAACTTACCGCAAAACTTATTATAGACGGAAATAATATTGTAGACGGTATAGAAAAAATGTTTGCGGCTATAGATGGTTCTTGTTCCTTGTTGTTGTTAAACAAGGACGGTATATACGCGGCAAGGGATGAGTTTGGCTATACTCCGCTTGCTATCGGCAGGCGCGACGGCGCGTGGGCAGTTACTTTTGAGACATGCGCGTTTGACAACAGCGGTTTTGATTCTATCAAGTTCTTAGGGCCAGGTGAGGTGGCGCTTATCAGCGAAGAGGGTGTTGTTCAAAAAAGAGCTCCTGTAAATAAAAGCCAAATATGCACATTTTTATGGATATACACAGGTTTTCCTGCGTCTGATTATGAAAATATAAACGTTGAAATAGTGAGAGAGCGCTGCGGCAGGGCGTTGGCGCGTATGGACAAAGACATAAATGTGGATATTGTTTCAGGGGTGCCTGATTCAGGCCTTGCTCACGCGATAGGTTATGCCATGGAATCAGGTAAGCCTTTTAGGCGGCCGCTTGTAAAATATACGCCGGGTTACGGCAGAAGCTATACGCCTCCGTCGCAGGAAACGCGTGATTTGATTGCCAGGATGAAGTTGGTGCCTATAAAGGATATTATTCATGGCAACAGCATAGTTGTCTGCGAGGATTCGATAGTAAGAGGCACACAGCTTAAAAATTATACTGTAAAAAAATTGTGGGCCGCCGGCGCAAAAGAGGTCCATGTAAGGCCTGCCTGCCCGCCTCTTATGTTTCCGTGTAAATTTTGCCTTTCTACGCGCAGTATAAATGAGCTCGCCGCAAGAAAAGCAATACGCGCCATAGAAGGGCGCGACATAGAAGATGTTTCTGAATATATTGATTCCAATTCGCCAAAATATAAAAAGATGGTTGATTATATCGCAAAGGATCTGGAAGTTACCACGCTTCGTTATCAGACAACAGACGAAATGGTGAAGGCGATTGGTTTGCCTAAGGAAAAACTTTGCCTGTACTGCTGGAATGGCGGCGCCTGCGCGGCTCGTAACGCGCTTCATCCGGCTCAGGCCCTCTATAATTCCGGGAAAGGTGTGGCTGCTTGTCTGTAAAGAAAATTTTAGTTATAGAAGATGATAAAGATATAAGAAGGGTCCTCGAAGTCCGATTAGAGATGGAAGGATTTGAAGTTATTACTGCCTCTGACGGCATAGAAGGCATAGCTAAGGCAAAGGCCGAAGGCCCGGATCTTATCCTGCTTGATCTTAAACTGCCTGGTATGCCAGGCGAGCAAATATGCAGAGACTTACGTAAAGACGTAAAATACAAAAATCTGCCTATTATTATGATTACAGGCAAGGCCGCAGACGCGGATAGAGTAATAGGTAAAGTAATCGGAGCCAATTGTTATATGGTTAAGCCGTTTGATATAGATGAGCTTCTGGTGAATATTAATTCGATGATTAAGTAGTAAGGCATGTCATCCTGAGCCCTTTATTTGTCATCCTGAGCGAAGCGAAGGATCTAGGAATGCTTGTTAGATCCTTCGGTCGCCTGCGGGCTCCCTCAGGATGACATGTAGATTGGTCCTTCAGAATAATATTATATCCCTCTGCAGCAAAATTCGTTGCAGAGGGATATTTTATATAGTACAATATATTATTATAATGGGTAAAGTATATCATATGAAAAACTTAATAACAATATGAGTAGATATTGCGCAAATTTTTTAATAGTTTTATTTTTCTTCTGCGCGTTTTCTGTTAATGCAGCCGCGCAAGATGTTCTTACCTGGCAGGATTGCGTCAGCCAGTCAGCCAAAAACCATCCTGATTTAATATCTGCCCAGGAGAGTGTTAAAGAAACTCAAGCCGCTAAAAAAATAACTGCCAGTGGGCTTCTTCCCCAGATAGATGCCAGCCTGGGCGCTTCCAGGGCAAAGACAAGTACTACCAGCTCTGCAGGCGTTACAACTTCAAAAATCAGCGACTCTTATTCATACGGCGCAAGCGGCACGCAATTGGTATTTGACGGTTTAAAAACCGCCAATGATGTAAAGGCGGCTTCGGAGAATATAACAGCCGCGCAATATGATTATAAATTCACATCGTCTGAAGTAAGGCTTCGTTTGCGCACGGCTTTTATTAACCTATTAAAGTCACAGGAATCGTTGAATTTAACCAAAGATATTTATGATTTAAGAAGAAATGACTTAGAATTGATAACTTTGCGTTATGAATCCGGCATGGAACATAAAGGCGCTATGCTTACAGCAGTGGCCAATCTTGCGCAGGCAAAATTTGAAATAGAGCAGAATCAGCGCGGCCTTGAAGTTTCTCAAAGGCAGCTGCTTAAAGAAATGGGCAGGGCTGAATTTGCGCCGGTATCAGTAAAAGGCGAATTTACAGCCAGCGATGCAGCGCAGGAAAAACCTGATTTTGAAATATTGGCAAAAAATAATCCTTCTCTTGGAAAGCTTATTGCTCAAAGTAATGCCGCTCTTTTTGGCATAAAATCTTCGCAGGCTAATTATTTTCCTTCGGTTTCAGCGTCGGCAGGAGCGGATAGGACAAGCGGCAATTGGCCTCCCAGAAATAATCAATGGGATACAGGCCTTGCTGTGTCACTGCCAATTTTTGAAGGCGGCTTAAGAAGCGCTGAAGTGGCTCAGGCAAAAGCGGTGTTTGCCAAGGCCATAGCTGATGAGCGCAGTACAAAAGACAGCCTTATATTGGCGCTTGAACAAACATGGGCAGAGCTTCAGGATGCTATAACTTTGACAGATGTGAAGAAAAAATTTCTAAATGCGTCAGAAGAGCGTTCTAAAATTGCCGAGGCGCAATATTCTTTAGGGCTGATACAGTTTGATAACTGGACGATTATCGAGGACGATTTAGTGTCGGCAAAAAAATCCTTTTTGGATACCCAAGCGAATATGTTACAGGCAGAGGCAAATTGGATTCAGGCGAAAGGAGAAACATTAGAATATGCGAAATAAAAAAATGGCTCTATTTTTTATTTTTATAGTAATCCTGGTTGTTGCCGTAATAGCGGTAGTTGTAATGAAACAGGAGAAGGCGCCGGATGAAATTGTAAAAGAGATTACGCCTGTTTACGGCGCTATCCAGACATTTATATCCTGCACAGGGACAGTGCTTCCGAAAAACCGCCTTGAAATAAAACCTCCTGTTAACGGCAGGGTGGAAAGTATTTTAGTGCAGGAAGGCAACAAAGTAAAAACAGGCCAGATCCTCGCGTGGATGAGCTCCACTGAAAGAGCGGCATTATTAGATTCAGCAAGAGGCAAAGGCGAAGAGGCCTTTAAATACTGGCAGGAGGCTTATAAGCCGATACCTCTTCCGACGCCTATTGACGGCGAGGTGATAGTCGCGAAAACTCAAGCAGGCCAGACAGTTACCACATCTGACGCGGTGGTTGTTTTGTCAGACCACCTTATTGTCAGGGCGCAGGTTGATGAAACTGATATAGGAAAAATTTCGCTTGATAAGGAAGCTATAATAATTCTTGACGCATATCCTGACGATAAGATAAAAGCGAAAGTTGAACATATTTACTATGAATCAAAGACAGTCAATAATGTTACTATTTATGAGGTTGACCTTGCGCCTGAACAGGTTCCCGCGTCTTTTCGTTCAGGCATGAACGCCACTGTAGATTTTATCAGCCAAAACAAAGAAAACATTTTACTTTTACCGTCGGAGGTTGTGCAAAAAGAAAAAGGCAGTAATTTTGTAATGGTTAAACAGGCTGATTTAAAAGAGCCTGTCAAGGCGCGCGTAGAGCTTGGAATTTCTGACGACAAGAATGTTGAGATAATATCCGGCGTTACAGAAAGCGATAAGATAATAATGAAGTCAAAAAAATACAGCCTTCGAAAAAGCGCGACAGGCACTAATCCGTTTATGCCTAACAGAAAAAGATAATGATAGAATTAAAAAACATATATAAAACATATCATATGGGCGCTGAAGAGGTAAGGGCGCTTCAGGGTGTTTCTTTAAAGATAGCGCCGGGAGAATTTGTCGCGATTATGGGCCCGTCAGGTTCAGGCAAGTCCACGCTCATGCATGTGCTTGGGCTTTTAGACAGGCCTGACAGCGGTGAATATTATCTTGGCGCAAAAAAGATTAACCAGCTTTCCGACGAGGAATTGTCCGCGGTGCGAAACCGGTTTGTGGGCTTTGTTTTTCAGCAGTTTCATCTTTTGCCCAGGATGACGGCTTTGCAGAACGCGGAACTGCCGCTTATATACGCTGGCAAACGGCATTTAAAAGAAATAGCGAAAGCTAAAATAAAAGATGTGGGCCTTGAGGATAGAATGAATCACAGGCCCAATGAGCTTTCAGGCGGCCAGCAGCAGCGCGTTGCCATAGCGCGCTCTTTAGTCAATGACCCCTTAATTATTATGGCTGATGAGCCGACAGGCAACCTTGACTCAAAAAGCCAGGATGAGATAATAGCGGTCCTTAAGAAATTAAATGATTCCGGCAAAACCGTTGTTATGGTAACGCATGAAAAAGATGTTGCTGCTCACGCTAGGCGCATCATACATATGCGCGACGGCCATATTGTATCCGACGAGAGGCTGGCTGCTGAAGAGAAAGTTTCTCAGGAGGCCCAGGCTGATAAAATAATTGATGTTATCTTGTCTAAGCATGAAAGAAAGGCAAGAGAAACCAGATTTTTTGATTATCTTCGCCAGGCAGGCGCGGCTATGGTGTCGCATAAGATGCGTTCATTTTTATCAATACTTGGCATATTAATAGGCGTTGCCGCGGTTATCGCAATGCTTGCCCTTGGCACAGGCGCGAAAGAATCTATAGAAAAACAATTGGCTTCTTTGGGTTCTAATCTTCTTTTAGTCAGGCCAGGCTCGCCAAAGGTCGGCGGTATATCTATGGAAGCAGGGACTGTTACCAGGTTTACTTTTAAAGATATTACTGCCATTGAAAAACTTACAGATGATGTCAAAAGGATAAGCCCTTCTGTTACAGGCAGGGGCCAGATAGTTTACCAAAATAAAAACTGGAGCACGCAGATTGAAGGCGTTGGTGTTGAGTATGCAGGAATCCGCGCGTCAGAGCCGGCATATGGAAGGTTTATTACCGAAGAGGAAATCAAGATGCGCGATAAGGTCGCGCTTTTGGGTACAACAGTAATAAAGCAATTATTTCAGGATGAAAATCCTATAGGCCAGACAGTAAAAATAAACCTGCTTAATTTCAGGGTAATAGGAATACTGCCTGAAAAAGGCGCCACTGGTTTTCACGACCAGGATGACACTGTAATAATACCTATTACAACCGCTATGTACAGGGTTTTCGGCAAAGAATATATAGATTCTCTTTATATTGAGGCTGTTGGCCCTGAGGTGATGGACAGGGCGCAGGAAGATATAGCAAAAGTTATTATAAAACAACATCACCTTGGTAAAGATGCCGAAGATTCATTTCAAATAAGGAATATGGCTGATATTAAAAAAACACTCGAGACGACTACTAAGACAATGTCATTATTATTGGGCTCTATAGCCGCGATATCTCTTTTAGTAGGGGGTATAGGCATTATGAATATTATGCTTGTGTCTGTAACAGAGCGCACAAGAGAAATTGGTTTGCGTAAAGCAATAGGCGCAAATAATAAAGATATTATGGTCCAGTTTCTTATTGAAGCGGTATTAATGTCGTTTTTAGGCGGTATTGCTGGTGTTACATTAGGCTGCGGCATTGCTATGCTTATAACTTTTTTCGCAGGATGGGCTGTAAAGGTTTCAATGATTTCTGTTGTTCTTGCTACAACATTTTCTCTGGGAGTCGGTATTGTGTTCGGTATATGGCCCGCGCAAAAAGCCGCAAAGCTGGACCCGATAGAAGCGTTGAGATACGAGTAAAAAAGTATAAGAGTAGGAAAGTAGAAGAGTAAAGCCTTTGCAATAATTTATGTTGCAGAGGTTTTTTGTTTAGTGTAGAATAGACATGCAAAAATGTAACTCGTGACAATATGTCATCCTGAGCGAAGCGAAGGATCTAATGTGTTTAGATTCTTCGTCGCCAAAAAGCATGGCGACTCAGAATGACAGACTGCGAATTATTCGGAGGTACATAAATGGAATTCAACAACAAAGTTTTGCTGATAGGATACGGCTCCGTCGCTAAATGCACTCTGCCTATTTTATTAAAGCATATCAACATCCCTTACGAAAATATTACTGTAATAGATTTTGTGGATAAGCGTGAAGAGCTAAAGCCGTGGCTTGAAAAGGGAATAAAATATTTTCAGGTAAAAATAACACCGGGCAACCTTCCAAAAGAATTATCTAAACATGTATTACCCGGAGGGTTAGTTATTGACTTGGCGTGGAATATAAGCTGTGAAGAGATAATAACATGGTGCCATGATAACAATGTTTTTTACGCGAATACTTCAGTTGAGGAATGGGACCCTTACGCGGATCTCGATAAGAAATCGCCCTTTGAAAAATCACTTTATTACCGCCAAATGATCCTGCGTAAATTAGTATCCAAATGGGGGCCGTCTGCCACGACTATTGTTGTTGACCACGGAGCTAATCCCGGGCTGATTTCCCATTTTACAAAGCAGGGCATTGTTGATATAGCCAAAAAGTTATTGCAGGATAAAACAACGCCAAGGAGAAAAATTTCTGCCATAGAAAAATTATTAAAACAGCCAGGCTCTAATGAGAAATACGCGCGGCTTGCTATGGAAGAAGGGGTTAAGTCTATTCATATCAGCGAAAGAGATACTCAGATAACTAATAAGTCCAAAGAGGTTGATGAGTTTGTCGGGACTTGGTCTATTGAGGGCTTGAGAGAAGAGGGGATGTCTCCTTCTGAGCTGGGATGGGGTACGCATGAGAAAAAGCTTCCCCAGTTTGTTCATAAGCCGCCGTTTGGCCCGAAAAACCAGATATTTATTTCTCAAATGGGCATGAATACTTGGGTGCATTCTTTTGTGCCTGGCCATGACATAATAGGCATGGTAATAAGGCATGCCGAGGCATTTAGTATTTCAGACAGGTTTACAGTGCGTAAATTTGGAAAGGCTGTTTACAGGCCCACAGTGCATTACGCGTATATGCCGTGCCATGAAACGCTTTCTTCTTTGCATGAGCTTAGGGCGAGAAATTACGAATTACAGCCGAAACTGCGCATTATGAGCGACGAGATAACAGCGGGTGAAGATATATTAGGCGCGCTTATAATGGGCCATAAATATAATTCCTGGTGGACCGGAAGTATTTTGAGCATAGAAGAATCAAGAAAGCTAGTGCCTCATCAGAATGCCACGACAATGCAGGTTGCGATAGGCGTTGTTTCTGCGGTTATGTGGATGCTGGAAAACCCCAAAAAAGGTTTTTGCCTGCCTGACGATCTTCCTTATGATTATGTGTTGAAAATAGCAAAACCGTATTTAGGAAAATTTGTCTCGCAGGATTATGACTGGTCGCCGCATAAAAACCACAAGGTTTTTTTCAAGGAAAATCCGCGTTCGCGCCTTGATAAGAAAAATCCGTGGTGTTTTCATAATTTTCTTTTCAGGCATTAAGAGGAATTTTAACTGATGGCATTACAGCGTAGATGGCTTAAACAGCTTCAGAAAATAGCGCAGAAAAACGGGACTCCGGTTTTTATCGTAGACCATGAAAAGATTAGGCGCAATTTTAAGGAATTTAGAGAAAGCCTGCCGCGCGTCCAGGCTTATTACGCCGTAAAAGCGAATTCAAACCCGGAAATAGTCAAAACCCTTTATGATTTAGGCGCCAGTTTTGACGTGGCGTCTTTTCCGGAATTTATGATTGTTTATAAATTTATAAGGCATCTCGCAAAAAAAGAGCGCCAGGATTTTATCTGGGATAAAATAATTTACGCGAATACGATAAAGCGCGCTGAAACTTTGCGCAAGCTGGATAAATATAAGCCGTTGGTGACGTATGATAACATTGAAGAACTTAAAAAGATAAAAAAATACTGCCCGCATGCTGGGCTGGTCCTGCGCATAAAAGTCCCTAACACCGGCTCAATGGTAGAACTGTCGTCTAAGTTCGGCATAAATCCGGGCGAGGCAGTGGACCTGATACTGGAAAGTTTTAATGTAGGGCTTACGGTTGAAGGGATAAGTTTTCATGTGGGCAGCCAGTGTAATAACTTTGAAAATTATATGCAGGCGCTTCAGCTATCGGCGTCTATATTAAAAGAGGCCGCTTCAAGGGGCCATAATATAAACATCCTTGATATAGGCGGCGGTTTCCCTGTAAGATATAACAGTAAAGCGAAATCTTTTAAAATACTTGCCAAAAAATTAAACGCTGAAATTGACAGGCTTTTTCCTAAGACAACAGAAATACTTGCTGAACCGGGCCGTTTTATGGTAGCCAACGCGGGCACGCTTGTAACCAAGATAATAGGCAAGGCAGTGCGCGACGGCAAAACTTGTTATTATCTTGATGACGGCGTGTATCATACTTTTTCCGGCATTGTCTTTGATCATTGCCAGTATCCGTTAAAATCTTTTAAGGACGGCGAGAAAAAAGTTTCTTCTGTATTCGGCCCCACGTGCGATGCCTTTGATACGATTTCGGTTGCTGAAGAGCTTCCGGATTTGCAGATAGACGATATTCTATACGCGGAAAACATCGGAGCATACAGCCAGGCTTCCTCGACATACTTTAACGGATTCCCGCCAGCGAAAATAGTTCACGTCAATAGGTAAAGCTGCAGTATGTCATCCTGAGCGAAGCGAAGGATCTAAGAATGCTTGTTAGATCCTTCAGTCGCCTGCGGGCTCCTTCAGGATGACAGAATTAGGAGGTAACTATGCAGATATATAAATTACTGGAAAAAGTAAGGTCTCAAAAACCGGTTGTCCATCATTTGACAAACTGGGTTACCATATACGACTGCGCGCAGGTTGTTAAATCGTTCGGCGCTTCGCCTGTTATGGCGCACGCCAAAGAAGAGGTGGAAGATATGGTGAAGATCGCTTCATCTTTGGTATTAAATATCGGCACACTTACAGTGGATTTTGTAGAAGCGATGAAATTAGCAGCAAGAAGCGCCAACGCGAAAGGCATACCTATAGTCCTTGATGTTTGCGGCGCAGGCGCGACACGGTTGAGAGACAAAAAATGTTTTGAGATTATTGATCATGCGGCCATTGATATAATAAAGGGGAATTCTTCAGAGATTGCCAGGATTGCCGGCGAGGATGTCAGGACTAAAGGCGTTGACGCAGGCGAAGTGAAAGAAGATTTGATAATCGTTGCAAAGAAATTAGCGAGAAAATATAATTGCGCGGTTGTTATAACCGGCAAAGAAGACATTGTTGCCGGTATAGATAAGGTTTGCATAGTCAAAAACGGCCACCAGATGATGACGCATGTTGTAGGCACAGGCTGTATGGCAGCTTCGGTGATAGGTACTTTCGCGGCAGTTGAGCGTGATTATGTTTATGCGGCATCCGCGGGGCTTTCTTGTTTTGGCATAGCAGGTGAGTTGGCGGCAAAGAAATCCAAGGGCCCAATGGCGTTTAAGCAGAATTTATTAGATTCTATTTACGCGCTGGATGAAAATACAGTTAAAAAGATGCAGCGCGTAACTTTACATTTTTGACAATGTCATTTTTGTCAAGTTAGAGAAAAATATGAAAATCAACGGATATTATTTTATAACAGACAGCGGTTTAAGCAAAAACGGCAATATCAGCGATGTGAAAGAAGCGGTTAAGGCAGGGGTTGGTGTTGTGCAGTACCGCCAAAAATGCGCAACGTCTAAAGAAATGTACGACGAGGCTTTTACATTGCGGCAGATATGCAAGGATATAATATTTTTGGTCAATGATAGGGTTGATATCGCGCTGGCGGTTGGCGCCAGCGGTGTTCATCTGGGCCAGGATGATTTACCGTATAGTGTAGCGAGGGAGATTTTAGGTAAAAAGAAAATTATTGGCATAACAGTCCATAATGTAAAAGAAGCAAAAATAGCGGCAAGGCAAGGAGCGGATTATTTAGGTGTTTCGCCTATATTTGCGACAGGCACTAAAGCTGACGCAGGTAAACCAGCAGGCGTTGAAACGATAAAAGAAATAAAAAAAAGCGTAAATATTCCGATAGTTGCCATAGGCGGGATTAATCTTTCAAATGCCAAAGAAGTTATAGATGCGGGCGCTGACAGCCTTTGCGCGATATCGGCGGTTGTAACAAAAAAAGATGTAAAAAAAGAAATAGAAAAGTTTCATAGATTATTCATCCCGTAACTTTACATTTTTGACAATGTCATTTTTGTCAAGTTAGAGGTAAAGATGTTCTTGCAATCTTTTAAACTTACAGGCCTTGCGATAGCCCAAATAGTTTTACTCGGAGTTGTGGGGTATCTATTGGTGAAAAGAGGCATACTTAAAGAAGAGGGCTTGAATTTTTTAAGCCAGCTTGTAGTTGAGGCAGCATTGCCGATTTTGATATTCTGCCAGCTGGTAAAAGATTTTAGTTTTAATATCTACCCTAACTGGTGGATTTTTCCTCTCCTAAGCCTTGTTATAACATGCCTGGGGTTATTAACCGGATGGCTTTTTTCATTTTTTGTCAAAGGCGGCCAGCATAAAATACAATTTATAAGCCTGATAGGTTTTCAGAACGCCGCTTATGTGCCGCTTGTTTTAATTTCCGCAATACTGCCTAAGGATCAGGCAGATACTATGATGGTGTATTTATTTTTATTTCTGCTTGGGTTTAATCTTGTTATCTGGTCGTTCGGTGTTTATATGCTCACTTTTATCAAAGCGAAAAAATTTGAGCTTGGCAGTTTATTCAGCCCGCCGGTTATAGCGATTATTTTTAGCTTAGCCTTTGTATATTTCGGGCTTGCGAAAGCAATACCTGAATTTGTTTTTAAGCCGCTTAAGATGATCGGAGACTGTACTGTGCCTTTGGCTATATTTGTCGTAAGCGGAAATTTAGCGCAGATTAAATTACGGCACATTGATAAAAAAGAAGTTTTTCTTGTTTTGTTGGCAAAACTTATCATATTGCCTTTAATAGCTATAACGCTGGCGCTTAAATTAAATCTGCCTCAGCTTATCGGCGCTTTGATTGTTATGCAGGTTGCTATGCCTCCCGCGACATCTTTGGCAGTGATAATAAGGCATTATAAAAAAGAAGATTTATTAATAAGCCAAGGGATATTTTTCGGGCATATATTAAGCTTATTAACCACGCCGATATTTTTAAGCCTGTATTTTTCTTTGTGTAAATAATATTTTATTAGGTGACTTTATTAGGTGACAGGCACCGTATTTTAACATATTGCAATTAAAGAGGTTATAACGTAAAATGTCTAGAAAACCTCGTTTATGTTTTGATGGGGCGTTTTATCATATAACAAGCCGGGGTGATAATAAAGAAAAGATATTTCATAATGAATGGGATAGAAAAACGCTATTCAGTTTATTAAGAGAAGCAATGAATAAATTTCGTTTTATATTGCATGCTTATGTATTAATGCAAAACCATTTTCATTTCGTCATTGAGACTTCTGAAAAAGGGACAATATCTGAGATAATGCATGATATAAATGGAAAATATACAAAATATTTTAATGTTGCGCACAAGCGCACCGGACATTTATTCCAAGGAAGGTTTCACGATAATTTAATAGATAAAGATAATTATCTGTTAGAAGTAACTCGATATGTACACTTAAATCCTGTTAGGGCAGGATTGGCTTCTTATCCTGAAGAATATAAATGGAGCAGTTACAGATATTATATTGGTTTAGCTAACTGTGATTTTATAAACAAAAATTTAGTTTTAGATATTATTTCGCCTGACAAGTCAAAGCAAGCTATTTTATATTCTGATTTTATAAGAGATGGGTTGAAGTTGGATTTTTCCAAGTTTAGAGAAAATTTATATAAAGGCGCGTTAGTTCCAGAGAAAAATAGCCTATGCAACAAAACAGCGTGAAATCGCTTGTAAGTGTTTTAGAATAAAGGGGTTAAAAGGCGGTGCCTGTCACCATGAATGAATTAAACGCACAACAACTGGAAGTAGTAAGGACTATAAACGGGCCTGTGCTTGTTGTCGCAGGCGCGGGCAGCGGCAAGACCCGTGTTATAGAATACAGAGTTTTGCATTTTGTGCAAAACAATATCCCGCCGCATAATATTCTTTTGTTAACCTTCACAAAAAAAGCAGCCCAACAGATGTTAACGCGCGCAGCCGGCCATGACGAAAGGTGTAAATTTGTCGAGGGCGGAACATTTCACGCCTTTGCTTACAGGATATTAAAAAGATATTCAGGGCGCGCGGGTTTTGACGAATTTTTTATTATTGACGGGGCCGACGCTGAAGACGCGATAAATATCTGTTTGTCTAAGTCAGCTATTGCCGGGAAAGAAAAAAGGTTTCCCCGCAAAGATACACTGCGCAAAGTGTTCAGCATGTCTGTTAATAAAAATATGAGCATTGAGGATGTTTTAGAAAAAGAATACCCCGCTTTTTTAAGGTATAGTTTTGAAATAGAAAAACTAAAAGGCGATTATGCGAAATATAAGGCTGGCAAAAATTATTTTGATTATGACGACCTGTTAGTTAGGCTGGCAGCGCTTTTAGAAAAAAATGAAGGCATCAGAAACGAGCTGTCTGAAAGATATAAATATATAATGGTAGACGAATATCAGGATACCAATAAACTTCAGGCAGATATAACTTATTACCTGGCAAAAAAACATAACAATATTATGGCAGTAGGAGATGACGCGCAAAGTATTTACGGCTTCAGAGGCGCCTCTCACGAAAATATAATGGAATTTCCTTCTAAATTTCCCGGCTGCAAAATAATTAAATTAGAAACAAATTACAGAAGCGAACAGCCCATACTTGACGTGGCTAACGCGGTGCTGAATAATATGAAAAATAAATATTCCAAGGCGCTTTATTCAACGCGCAAAAGCCATGCCGATATGCCTAACCTTTTATTTTTTACGAATATCAATACTGAGGCGGAGTGGATAGCCAGGCATGTGAAAGAATTAAATTTAGACGGAGTTGATTTTAAAAATCAGGCAGTGCTTTTTCGCTACGCGTATATTTCCATTCCTTTACAGATTGAGTTAAACCGCCGGGGAATTCCGTTTCAGGTGTTTGGCGGGCTTAAATTTTATGAGACCGCGCATGTGAAAGATGTGTTCGCGCATTTTAAGATATTAGTTAATTATAAAGACGAGCTTTCATGGGCAAGGGCGCTGACGCTTATAGAAGGCGTAGGCCCAAAGACAGCAGAAAAAATTATAAAAGAAATAAATTCAGCGCAGGATTTGGCAGGCGCGCTTGAAAGAATATGTTCTTACGCGGATAAAAAACACAGTTATTCAAAAGGCCTTCTTGAGCTGGCAATTATTTTTAAAGAAATGTCAGCCTGTGATTCGGGGATTGAAAAACAATTCCAGGCTCTGTTAGAATATTATTACCCATTGCTGAATGATAAGTTTGATGACGCGATTGACCGGATGAATGACCTTAAAGTAATAAAGAAGATTACGTCTGATTATGAATCAATCGCGGATTTTCTGGCGGATTTTGCCCTTGAAACGCCTGATAGGCCTGTTTCAGGCGCCAATAATAACGCGCTTACTTTGTCTACTATCCATTCAGCAAAGGGCCTTGAGTGGGAAGCTGTCTATCTGATGGGATTGGTTGAAGGTGTTTTGCCTGTAAGTTTTTCATTAAACGACGAGAATTCCATAGAAGAAGAACATAGATTGTTTTACGTAGGCCTCACGCGCGCAAAGAGTAAGCTCTATTTGTCAGCGCACTATGAAGGCACTTTTATGGGCCAAAGCCAGTTTCATAAAATATCAAGATTTCTCGATTCTGAAAACGTCCTCTCCAAGCTAAATCAAGAGGCGTTGTCATCCTGAGCCCTTCGCTGCGCTCAAGGGTAAACTCCGCGAAGGATCTAGGAATGAATGTTAGATCCTTCGGTCACTTCGTTCCCTCAGGATGACAGGGCACATTTTTCTTGACAAATACCCTAAATGCGTTATATTTAATATAATAGTATAATAATATAAGCAGGGTTATAACTATATATGAGCTATTACAAGCTGTTAGGTTTAGAAAAAGAGCCATTTTCCACCAGCCCTGACCCGGACTTCTTCTATGAATCAAAGGCGCACCGCACCGCGCTGATGAAGCTCATGGTGGATATTCGTTTAAAGCGCGGCTTAAGCCTGATAATAGGCGATGTCGGCACAGGCAAAACAACCCTTTCCAGAAAACTTTTTCATATGCTAAGAGAGCGCAATGACATCATATTTCATATGATACTCGACCCTGTCTATGACAGCGAACAGCTTTTTCTTGAATCTTTAATCAGGACATTTAAAATACAGCTTGAAACAACATCCCCCACAATACTTGATTACAAGGAAGCGATAAAGAATTATCTTTTCCAAAAAGGCGTTCAGGAGAAACTCACCGTAGTGCTTTTAGTTGATGAGGCTCAAAAATTAAACTCAGTGTCCCTTGAAGGCCTTCGCGTGCTCTTAAATTATGAAACAAATGAATATAAATTATTACAGCTTGTTATGCTTGCCCAGACGGAGCTTCTTCCGAAACTTCGCCCTGTGAAAAACCTTTGGGACAGGATAAGTTTAAAATATATGCTTAATCCTTTAGATGAGCGCGAGACTAAAGAAATGATAGAGTTCAGGTTAAAAGCAGTGAGCCGTAATCCAGGGGCAGTTTTTTTTACCGACGAAGCTATGGTTGAAGTGTATAGATACACCCAGGGTTATCCCAGGCGCATAGCTACTTTATGCCATAACGCTTTAAAGTCATTGGTTATGCTTAACAAGACGGTTGTCGAAATAGATCTTATAAAAGATTTAATATCTCAAGAAGCTGAAATGAGTGTGTGCTAAAATATGGTTGACGAAAATATAACACCGGAAGAGCGTTTACTAAAGCTTATCGAAAATCCTAAGGAGATAGAGAAACATAATATTTCTCTAAGCCCTGCCGGGCAGTCAACTGTAAAAGCCGCAGTGTTAAAAGCGCCGTTTGATTTTAAGCATCTTGACATAAAAGCGATTGCTAAGAAACTTGATTTGCATTTTGCCAGCAAAGCAGTGCTTGGGCTGTGTGTAGTATTTACTCTTTTTTGTATATTTGATTTTGTTAAAACCCAGGCCAGGCTTAATAAAAATTTTAACAATATATTAAGCGGCTCTGAAACTAAAGACATATCAAAAACAGTTGATAATTTGCCTGAGCCGAATATAAAAGATGTCGCGGCCCAGGCGCTAAAACGTAATATTTTCACATTCACTCCAGCGCCAATAACAGCCCAGGCTCAAGGTGTAGCTAATTTAGCGCAAGCCTCGGCAGATTATAAATTAGTAGGCATTATGTGGTCTGATAACCCGCAGGCTATGCTTGAAGATGTTAAAATGCAAAAAACATATCTTCTTAATGCCAACGAGAAAATAGGAGATTTTACTTTAAAGAAGATTTATAGAGATAGAGTTGTGATAGCCAAAGACGAACAGGAGCTGGAATTAAGATAAAATGCCGACGCCAAGGCGCAAAATCAATTATTTATCTTTAATAATTTGCTTATTAGTTCTAACTCTGCCTGTTTATTTATCAGCTGAAGATGCCCAGGCGCCGTCTTCGCCAACAACTCCAACTACACCCACATCACCAACGCCAGCTCCGGAATCCGCGCCGGCTGTTACGCCTGTATCGCCTTCTTCGCCAACCCCTGTAACCCCGGGCTATACCCAATATACGTCTGCCATTGATCAACCAACAACTCAAGACAATCCTCAAGCCAGCTCCCAGGAGCTCTCTCCTGTAACAGGCGATGCTCTATCTAAAGAAGAGCTTGAAAAGAACATCAAAATCAACACTGATGAAAAAAGGATCTCTTTAGACCTAAAAGGCATAGATATTGTTGAGCTCTTTAGAATATTCTCTCTAAAGATGAATCTAACCATAGTGCCCACTAAAAGCGTAGGCGGCAGGATAAACATATTCTTAAACAACCTTACATTTGAAGACGCTTTAGATGTCATACTCGTAAGCCAGGACCTTGCCTGTGAGCGAAGCGGCTCTATCATCAAAATAATGACCACCTCTGAATACTCAACTCTTTACGGCAAAAAGTTTAATGAAAAACGAAAATACGTAAGCATAAAGCTTAACTACGCTAAACCTTCTTCTGTATTTAACGCCTTAAGCCAGGTAAAATCCGACATCGGCAAGCTTATAGTTGATGAAGCGACAGGCACTATCATAATTATCGATATCCCTGATAAAATTGAAGAAATGCGCGGCACAATAAAAGACTTAGACAGGCCTTTAGACACAGAAATATTTGACATAGGCTATGCTAAAGCTTCTGATATGAAAACCCAGATAACAAGCGCCCTTACCACAGGCTCTGGCGAGCTTTATATGGATGAACGCTCAGGTAAATTAGTTGTCTCTGATTTACCTGATAAGATGAAGAAGATAAAACGCATGGTAAAAGCCTTTGACAAAGAGACCCAGCAGGTATTTATTGAAGCTGAAATTATCCAGATAGTGCTTACTGATGAATACCAGCGCGGCATTGACTGGGAAAACTTATTAGATAACCCTAAAATGCACGGCTTAGACTTAAAAGGCCTATTCCCCCCTGTGCCGTCTTTTGAGCCTTCACCTTCGCTTACCACTGCATTAGGCAAACTAGCTATAGGTACCCTGGGTAAGGAAGATTACTCATTGACTTTAAAGATGCTTCAGACATACGGAGCTATTAAAATACTTTCAAGGCCCCGCATAGCCGCTGTCAATAACCAGGAAGCAAAGATACTTGTCGGCACCAGGGATGCTTACATAACACAGACCCTAAGCCAGGGAGACACAACCACAATTACATCTGAATCCGTTCAATTTATAGATGTGGGTATCAAACTTAATGTTGTGCCTACAATAAATAGAGACGGCTTTGTTACAATGAAGATAAAGCCTGAAGTAAGCTCTGTAGGAGATACCATCACAACAGAAGCAGGCAGTAGAATACCTATAGTTGATACTGCGGAAGCAGAGACAGTTGTAAAGGTTAAAGACAACGCCATGATTATGATAGCCGGCTTAATGAAAGAGGAAAAACGCACTGACCAGACAGGCCTGCCTCTTTTAGCTAAGATACCTCTGTTAGGTAAATTCTTTGATTCCTTCGCAGGGCAAAAGAAGAAGACTGAAATCATCATCTTCATATCCCCGCACATTATGAGGGGCGATGTTATTCAGCCTGGCATGGAACCTGAAAAGCGCATTCCTGCCGATATAATGCCAACTGATTTAAAAGAAGACTTATTCGCGAAAAGGCTTGAAGAGATAAAAGTCAAGCCATATGGCGTAGAGAAAGCGGTGAATCCTGTATTATCAAGCGCTCCCAAAGAAAAAGAAAGCATAGGCGTGAATGTTATGCAGGAGAAAATGAAAGGCTTAAAGGGGTATTAAGATATGCCAATTAGAATTATAGGGCTATTGATCCTCATTTTTTTTACTATATCTATATTGATGCCGCAGGGTTCTGCATTTGCGCAAGCAGAGCTTGGAGGCGTTTTGGCGCAGAATGGCATATTGCGCGATAATAAATTGGATCAGTTAGGATATACGCCGGAAAAACAGGATGAACAAGGCAAACAGAAATTGCTAACGCCGAAGCAGGCAAAGCTTGAAAAATTATTAAAAAGACAGCTGGAGCTGGAGTTAGAATTTGGAGATTTGCCTGTGGTTGAGCCGGCTCATCAGGCCGAAGAAACAACAAGCCAATTAAATAATGAAAACTTGGAACAAGAAAACGAAAAATATAAAATCGCGGTTTTGGAAAGAGTTAATATGCTGCTTGAAAAAAAGCTTAGGCTGATGTCTGAAGAGTCAGAATATGCAACAAAGCAGTTAGAAGACACGATAAGTGAGCAGAGCCATGCAATAAGCCAATTAAAGGCAGAAGAAGCCAGCGCAAGAGCCGATGAAGCAAGTAATATTCAGGAAACAGACAAAGCAGAATATAAAATTTCAGTTTTGGAAGAAACAAATGCGCTTCTTGAAGAAAAGCTTAAACAGACGCTTGAGCAGTCAGAAAATTCAAAAAAGCAATTAGAAGATACAGTAAAAGAGCAGAAAGAGGCAATGAAGCAATTATTGAGCATACAGGATGCAAACGCAAAATCCGGCGAAACAAATAAAAGCCTTGAAATAGAAAACGCGAAATATAAAATTTCAGTTTTAGAAAAAACCAATGCGTTACTTGAGGAAAAACTTAAACTAACAATTAAGCAGTCAGAAGATACGGCAAACCAGTTAAACGCGGAAATAGAAAAGTTTAATACGCAGTTAAGCGATTACGACGATATGAAGGCGAAATACAAGAATATGGATTTACAGAAGCAAGATCTTGATTCAGCCAACAGTAAGTTAAAGCAGTTAGAATATATAGTAAAAGATCAGGAAAAGATAATAAAACAATTAAGGATAGAAGAAGCCAGCGCGAAAGCCGATAAAGTAAACAAAGATCAGGCAATGGATCAGGCAATGCAAAACGAAAAATATAAAGTCGCGGTTTTAGAAAAAACCAATATGCTTCTTGAAAAAAAGCTTAAATTAACGTCTGAAGAGTCGCAAAATTTAACAAAAGAGTTAAGGGCAGAAGCGGAAAAACTGCGCATCCAGCTGGCCGATTACGGCCAAATGAAAACAAAATACAAAGATTTTGATTTGAAGAAGCAAAGCCTTGATTCAGCTAACAGTAAGTTGAAGCAGTTGGAAGATACAGTAAAACAACAAAATGAGGCGATAAATCAATTAAAAATGGCGGAAGCCAGCGCAAAGGCCGACGCGATGAATAAAAGCCTGGCAGTAGAAAGCGAAAAAAATAATAATATTGTTTTGAAAAAGAATAACGCCCTGCTTGAAAAAAAGCTTAAACTGATGTTTAAGAGGTCAGCAGATACCGCAAAGCAGTTGGAAGACACAGCAGGAGAACACAGCCAAATAATAGAGCAATTAAAGACGGCGCAAGAAAACGCGAAAGCCGGTGCAATAAGTAAAAACCTGGCATTAGAAAACGAAAAGAGGAATAATGCCCTGCTTGAAGAAAAGCTTAAATTAACGTCTAAGCAGTCAGAAGACGCGATAAACCAGTTAAAGGCAGAAATAGAAAAGTTTAATATACAGCTAAGCGATTACAATAAAATCAAAACAGAAAATAAAGGCATGGGGATTCTTGTCAGCAAACAAAAAAGCCGCAACTCGTATTTGCAGAAGCAGAATTTAAATTTAGCTCATGGAAAATTGAAGCAGTTAGAAGATAAGATAAAGAAACAAAATGAGGCGATAAAACAATTAAAATCAGCGCAAGACAGCTTAAAGGCCGATGTAACAGCTAAAAACCAGGCGATAGAAAACGAAAAAAAGAATGCTGCGGCTTGGAAAAAGAACAAGGCATTGCTTGAAGAAAAACTTAAATTAACGTCTAAGCAGTCAGAAAACACAATAAAAGAATTAAAGGCGGAAATAGAAAAATGCCATTTACAATTACGCGATTACGACGATATGAAGGCAAAATACCAAGGCCTGGAAGCTCTTGTTGATAAACAAAAAGGCCGGAACATAAACTCACAGAAACAGGGTGACGGGCTTATAGATAATGTCATTACGCTGGAGGAAACTTTTTCAGAAGACCGCGCGTCATTATATAAAGAACTCGGGACTTTATATGTTCAGGTAAAGCTTTATGATCAGGCTGTAGACGCGTATGAGAAATCGCTGGCTATAAGGCCTGATGACGCTGAAGTAAATTATAATATCGGGCTTTTGTATAAACAGTGCAAGAAAGACCCGAAACGCGCCGCGTATCATCTTAAGAGATTTGTTGATCTTACCCCGGATAAGCAAAAAAGAGAGGATGTCAGGTATCTTATTGATATTATAAACAACGGTAATTAATTTCACCTGCGGAGGGTATATGCATCATAAAAAGCATAAGAAAAATCTTAAAATAATGGCGGTGTTGTTTGCCGTAAGCTGGATAGCCGCGATAATTTTCGCGTCGTTATTTATAAAAGAGGCTGTAGAAAACGCGCAGTACAGCCGTTTAGCGGAAATGGTCAAGCAAAGGTTTGATACCTTTGGCAAAGAAGATAAGCAATCAGAGGCGCAATTGTCGCAAAAGTCTATGCAAGAAGACAGCGCTATGAATTTCATACAATGGCAGTTTGTGCTAAAAGACCAAATAGGCAATGCTAACTCGCGCTTGCAGGAAGAGATTAACAAATCAAAAGGCCTTAAAAAAGATAAGGCGCTGGCAGGGTTTTTATATTATAACCTTGGGCTTGGAAAAACTTTAGCGCTTGATTTTAGGCCTGCCATAAGCGCCTTCGAGGAGGCAGTGCTTTTAAACCCGAAGGATGCTCACAGCTTTTATAACCTCGGGCTTCTTTATTCTACCTATGGGCAAAATCCAAAGCAGGCAGTTAGATGTTATCAGAAATATCTAGAATTGTTTCCTGACAGCCCTGACAAAGAGGAAATAAAAAACAGGATTGAAAAACTGAAATCCGAGGAATAATGCCTAAACTATCTTTGCCTATAATCATATCCATAGTTGTATGTATAGCCTTAGCTTCTTTATGCATGATGTTTTATGTAAAGAGCAATCATCTTAACTCTGAGCTTAATAATGCCAAGCAAACAGTTGAAGCCATAAAAAAAGACTTATCCCGCCTTAATGATGAGAAAAAATCCATCATTGACGAAAAGGAGAAACTCCAGGCAGACACAGTCTCATACTTAGGCCTTAACACAAAACTTGAGCAGGAAAAGGCAAATCTTAAGAAACAAATTGAGTCTGTTCAGAAAAAGCTTGATACAAAAGAAGGCGACCTTCAAAGAGAAAGGTTAAACCTGCAAAAGCTTGAAAAGGAAAGAATAACCCAGCTTAAACTAAAGAATGAGAAGTCCTCAAAAGAAGATAATCAGATAAAGAAGAAGCTCTCCCAGATGAAAACAACTCTTAAAGCTGAAAGAGCCTTGTATCACTATAACTTAGCAGTAGCCTACACACAGGCCAATCTCTATGATGAAGCTATAGAAGCCTATAAGAAGTCTCTTGAGTTTGATAAAACCAACCCCGATGCCTACTACAACCTCGGGCTTATATATAAGGACGTAAAACAGGACCCTGATAACGCGATAGATTGTTACAGCCAATACCTAAAGCTTAAACCCGATGCTGATGATAAGGAAGAAGTAGAAGCTTTAATAAGCAGTTTAAAACAATAATGAACGATAACAAACCTTTTATCTTGCTGTTTGCATTGATACTTATATTAATCTGCGCTATGTGCGCATACTTTGTCTTTGTTAATATGGACTTAAAGAATCAGGTAGTCAACATTGACTCTGTAAAACAAAAAGAATTCAGCATCAAGCTGGAAAAGAACAGAGAAAGTATCGCTAAGGACATAGAAGAAAAATACCACGCGGATATGGTATCGTATGAAGCGATGTTTAAACGTTTTGAGGTAGAAAAACAGAGAGTTGTGGATCTTAAAAATAAGCTTAAGCAGGCAGAAGTGCAGGCCATGGAGATTGAGAACTGAGGAAGAAAACAGGAAAAAAGATAAGAATTTTTACTGCCCGCCAGCTTTGTGTATGCGCAAGCAGCCCTGATTGCTGTACTGCGCCTGGGCAGTCAGAAAAAGAGATTAACGGCCTGGCTGTATTACCCTCAAATAATATTACCAATATAAAGTTAGAGAGCGGAAAGATTCTTACTATTTAAACCGCCAGGGTCACAAATTATCCTTGACAACTCCAAAAATACATGTAAAATGGAAGTATGTATTCCAGATTGATTAAGCCTCCAAAAGATAAAAGCTTCTTTTTATTTGGCCCTCGCGGAACCGGCAAGACCACGTGGGTTAAGACGGTTTTTCCAGATGCCGCCTATTTAGATTTGTTAGAGGCGGAGCTTTTTAACGATCTTCTGGCAAATCCGGGAAGGCTTGAGAATTTTATCCCAAAAAATTTTAATAACTGGATTATTATAGATGAAGTACAAAGGATACCGGAGCTTTTAAACGAAATTCACCGCCTGATTGAAAGGTATAAGTATAAATTTGTACTAACCGGCTCAAGCGCCAGAAAGTTAAGGCGTAAGGGACAAAATTTACTGGCTGGCCGCGCTCTTACATATTCTATGCATCAGCTTACTGCTGTAGAGCTTGGCGAAGATTTTAATTTAAATCATTCTTTATTGTATGGCCAGCTTCCTTCTGTTTATGCTGAAAAAGACCCAAAGGGTTATTTGGAAAGTTATGTTAAAACATATCTGGAAGAAGAGATAAGGCAGGAAGGCTTGACAAGGAATTTAGGGGCTTTTTCCAGGTTTCTGGAAGCCGCAAGTTTTTCGCAAGGTTCTATTTTAAATATTTCTTCGGTAGCGCGTGAATGCGCTATTGAGCGAAAAGTGGTTGAGAGTTATTTTACGATATTGGAAGACCTGCTCATAGGTTATAAAGTGCCTGTTTTTGCCAAAAGGGCCAAAAGAAGGTTGATGGCGCACCCAAAATTTTATTTCTTTGACACAGGTGTTTACCGTACGCTAAGGCCTGTGGGCCCGCTTGACACGCCTGAAGAAGCTCAGGGCGCAGCAATTGAAACGCTTCTATTCAGCGAGCTTAACGCTATTAATGATTATTTGAATTTGGGGTATAAGATATTTTATTGGCGTACACCTGACAATAGAGAGGTTGATTTTGTGCTGTATGGCAATAAAGGCATAAAAGCATTTGAGATAAAAAGAACCGTAAAGCCTTCCAATGCCATGTTTAATGGTTTGAAGGCATTTCTTAAAGATTATCCTTCAGCTAAGGCATATTTTATTTATGCAGGCGAGCGCCGCATGCATGAAGGCAATATCGAAATAATTCCTATCAAATCCGCCTTAAAAGAGCTCCCAACGTTAATTAAATAAAAGGTTAAGCAAGTTCTATGCCATGAAATTTCGCCTTGACATGTCGAAATTTCATGTAACAAATATGTTACACTTGTAACGTTTTTGTTACATGAATGCGTTGCGTGTCGTAATGGTTTAGCCGTTGAAATTGTTATAACTATACTCTTCGAGCGAGCAGGTAAATTTATCTTCTCGATTTCACTCGAAGAATAAATTTACCTGTGAGTCGAGAAGACATAAGAATAGCACAAGCAAATTAGACGTTCAGAAAATAAAAGGTAGGTCAGCTTTATTCCAAAGCGTTAAAATTTAAAATAAAAATACCTGTTTTTACTGATTTTATAAGTTTTTTTGCTTCAAGCAGTTTCAAATCCCTTCTAGCTGTCCTTTCACTGGTATTTCTGTAAATAACTCTAAATTTTTCTTTTTCAAATAAATCTTTCAAGGAAAATTCTACGCGGAATTCCAAAAGCAAATTAAGTAAATTACTTTGCTTCTGCGTAATTTTTTTATTTTTCCTCAAATAAGCATAGTAATCTCTGATGGTAAATTCTCTGATCCAGCCGAATATTCTGGATTTTATCTCTTCTAAAGCTGAGGCCAGGCCTTTTAGAAAGAATTCAATAAAAGGAGTGATATCATAAGTATCATTGCGTTCTGACAGAGAAAACGCCCTGAAGTAGCCGTCTATATTTTTGTAGTAGAAATTGGACATCATGTGAGGCGCGAATTTAATTCCAGCGCTTTTTAATAGTATTGCCTCAACGGCCCTTGCTGTCCTTCCATTACCGTTGTCAAAAGGATGGATAAGCGCCAGATAATAATGCGCTAAACAAGTTCTGATAATTGCCTCCTCATCTAAAATTTGAGGGGAATTTATCCAATCAATAAAAGAAATCATCAAGTTTTTTATATCGTCTAATATCTTAGGCGGCGTATAAACACCGCCATGCTCCTCATCGCCAACCTTGACAGGCCGGTTTCTGTATTGGCCTGGGATATTTTCCGGCCCTTCACAATCTTTGGTGATAATTCCGTGAAGATTTTTAATTAAATCCTCTTTTAATATAAGAGGCGCACCGGAAGGCTTTGTTATTTTTATAAGTTGATAGGCCACTTTTAAATTTCTTATCTGCTTCTCAGCCTTTTCAATCTTACCTTTCATTTCTTCTTGAGTTAATATTTTATTTACAGTTTCTTGAGAAAGCGGATTTCCTTCTATGCCGGCTGTGCCGAATATAGATTTTTTAATAAGGTCTTCTTCTAGCTTTGATGCTAAATCTGGCAAAATAGGTATATCAGCGACAGTTGTATATAGAATTTTTGCCTTAATAATAAGCCCCTGCAATTTTTTTCTGTCGTAGTTTAAGCTAAAAACAAACGGCCCCGACTTATATGTATCTACCTTTTTTATCATATTTTTGTCATCCATTTTGTCACACCTATCTCTTTTATTTACAGTAACTAGTGTATATTATATACATATATTTGTCAAGTATTTTTTCAACTAATCCTGATCTTTAATTATTGCTTCCATTGCGCGCTATTTCTAGGTGAAAACCTAAAAAATCCAAAACTTGATTAAGCTTATCTAATCGTATGGTGGGCTTGCCTCCCTCTAGTTCTCTTAAGAAGCGTAAGCCTACCCCTGCTCTTTTTGCAAAATCAACTTGATTTAAACCAAGCTTCTTTCGCAGATTTCTAATCTCTAAATTAATTTGAGGCCGTATTATCATGACATAAATATACCACCTTTCGGGTATAATTGCAAGTATTTTTTTAATTTTTATTCATTATTTAGGGTAACAATAGACATTTCGTACCTTAAAGGGTATAAAAAATAATATGCATAAAAATCGCTCCAGGCACCGTCTTATATAGTAGGGGCGACCCGGCGGGTCGCCCCTACATATGAAATATAATCAGTATATACATTATAATATTCATAATAGGCAATCATTAAGGCTTAAGGAATACGATTATTCTCAGCCAGGTGCGTATTTTGTGACAATTTGCGCGTTTCGTAGGGAATGTTTATTTGGTAAGATAAACAATAACCATATGCAATTAAACGAGTTAGGCAAAATTGTCAAGAATGAATGGTTAAAAACACCTTATATACGGCCAGATATTGAATTGGATGAATTTATTGTTATGCCGAACCATTTCCATGGGATTGTCATTATAAACGAACCACCGAATAATGGCGATAATTGTAGGGGCGTATTGCAATGCGCCCCTACGGATCGATTTCGATCCCCATCCCAGAATATCGGATCAATTATACGTGGTTTTAAATCAACCGTTACCAAGCAAATCAACATATTACGTAATACGCCAGCCATCTCTGTCTGGCATCGCAATTATTACGACCGTATTATAAGGAATGACATGGAATTAAACAAAACAAGGGAATATATAATTGCAAATCCTGAAATGTGGGACAATGATGAAGAAAATTTGGTGAATTTTATAATTAGGTAAAACAAAAAGCCAGAAATAACATATGTCATTCTGAGGCCACGAAGTGGCCGAAGAATCTAACGTGTTAGATCCTTCGCTTCGCTCAGGATGACAAGCAAAGACTCAAGAATGACAGATTTATAAAGTTTTTATAATCATTTTTTTGGGCTATTGAAAAATTATTTTAAAACTTTTATTTAGCGCAAAAAAACAATAATTTCTGATAGAGTGCGGGATGTTAAAAGTTGTAATAGACTGTATTATAATGGGTTAAAAATGTTGAAAATAACAAAAAGTTAGACGTATTTTTGCGTAGCACAACGCCACCAAAAAATAAATTATGCCACGCACTCTTGACAAATGATATATATATGATATACTTTAAGTAGAAAATTGAAGACCCCGATAAAGGCAAACCCAGGGTAACCTGGGGGCGCAAAGCAGTGCGTCCTGTTTAGCAAGGTCGAAACATCTGGCTAAACAGGATTGGCAGGCTACCGAAGAAATAGAATCTCTAGGGATTATGATCCCCGGTAGGTTAAACCTGCCGGGGATTTTTTAGTTAAAAGAGAGGGTAAGAAAATGAAGATACCTAAAGGTTACATAGAAAACGCAATCTACTATATAACAACCCGCGGCGACCACGAAGAAAGTATCTTTGTTGATGAACAAGACTATATAGCATATATAGATCTTGTTAAACATTACAAAAAACAGTATGGTTTTAAGCTTTATGCCTTTACCTTGCTTTGCAACCATCTGCACTTATTAATAGAGCTCAACAAAGACGTAACCGTATCCCAGATAATGCATGATATAAATTCCAACTATACCAAACACTTTAATTCAAGACACCAGAGGAAGGGGCATCTTTTCCAGGAAAGGTCTAAGATGGTAGTCCTAGAGAAAGATGCTTATCTTCTGCAGGTTATGACGTATATTCATTTGAATCCTGTAAAGCTTGGGGCTGTTAGAGACGCGAAAGAATACAAGTATAGCAGTCATGCGTTGTACTTGTTAGATTCTTCGGCGCCAAAAAGCGCGGCGCCTCAAAATGACAAGAATGTTAGATCCTTCGCTTCGCTCAGGATGACAGATATAGACCAAGAAATTAAAGAAATCGGAAATAAATACGCAGAGTATTTTTCTAAAGTTACTCCTGAACAGATGAAGGCCCTTGGGAAGAGTTTAAACAAGGAGGTTATTATGGGAACAGAGGAATTTAAGTCTGGCATAGAAATGGCAGAAGCAAAAAAACAGCACATAGCAGAGAACGCGAAATCCCATAATAAAAAACTAATTTTAACAGGCACGCTCTTATTAATAATTTTAGGAATAGCGACTTTTTATCTTTATACAAACTCTGTTTTTTTGAGAAATTTTTTCACTGGCGAGCTGGCGAAAAAAGACGCTGAATTAGACGCCAAGCTTATCAGTGAAAGGGTAAAAATTTACAGAGACTTAGACGAGAAGTACCGCGCTGATATGGTGTCATATCAGGCGATGGCAAAACGATTAGATATAGAGAAAAACAAAGTTAAACAACTAGAAAACAAGTCCCATTAAACCGAGAAAGAAGGTGGTCTGTATGTTTAATTTATTTACTAAAAAACCAAAAGACCAAAAAAGGAAGAGTTCTCTCATACCAGTCCCCGCATCTGGTAACGGTAAGGGAAGGGCAGGGGCTCTTAAAAGGATTATGGTATATATAGTATCTATATTAATGATTATAGGCCAGATTATGCCTGTTTTGGATGTCAGGCCGGTTTATGCTGATACTAATAATGTGTTTGACCAAGATGACTGGTCAGGCGGAGAATTGCCTAATGACAAAGCGTCTGATCCAGGGAATCAAACAGGCTGGACAAAGTATTCAAGCAAAAGCTCTACTGTTAATACACAGATTTCAGGCAGGGCGTATGTGTCTAATACATCCGCGACAAAGACAGAAGACACAAATACTGATTTTGGCGCAGGCACATTGTCAGGCGCGCAGATAGTAGGCACAGGCACATCAGCAAAGATAGAACAAATTCCAGCGGTAAACAACCCGTTTGTGTCCAATCTTAAGCAATGGGGTAATCTTGAATTGCCTCCGAGAGCGCCTTATACAGGAGCGGCTTATGTTTATGTCAGTTCAAAAGGCGGTGTTTACGCATTTTTTGGGATGAATCAGAAGATTTTCTGGATGTATAACCTGACAACTAAGAAATGGGAGAAAAAAGCAGACGCTCCTAAAACCGTTGAACAAGGCGCGTGCCTTGCGTATGTAGGAAGCGGCAATTATATTTACGCTATAAGAGGCGGTGGATACGCTGATTTCTGGAGATATGATATTCAGAACGATACATGGGATGATGTAAAATACAATTCAAATGTAATGACATTGCCAAAGCCTCCTTATGATGGCAGTTCAATGGTTGTTACTTCAAGCGGGCACATTTTGATTTTGTTTGGAAATCAAAACACCGTAGCATATTCTTACGAGTTGCACCGTTATACTATTGCTTCAGGCGTATGGACAAGAGAAACTTCCACTCCTGACTGGATTCCCCCTGGGTCATTACTGTTTTATGAGGGTACAGGCACAATTGTCTATTATTTAAGAGGAGGCGAAAACGCCAAGAGATTCTGGAGATACAACTGGCAGACTAAACTATGGAATAACGCTGCTAATGGCGGAGACCCTGCAGATATTCCTGATGCTTCTTTTGGGTGTTATACAGGATCTTACGGTTTTTATCGTTCAAGCGACAACTCATTTTATTTAGAGTTTGGTAATAGTTATCAGGTTTTTTACAAGTATTCCTTAACCAGTAATACATGGACAAGACTAAACGATACAACATGGCAGACTCGCCCAGGAACAGGGCTGGTTTATGATACTACTAATGAGAAGGCTGTTATATTTTACGGCACGCAATGGAGGCCTTCAACTTATGATTTTACTGCAGAAAAATGGGATCAGATCCAAAACATCCCATGGGTTCAAGAATATGGCAGTTATGGAGTTTATTATAATGGTGAAATATATTTTACAAGAGGCTGGAGCGGCTGGGAATTTTTTAAATATACTATAGCTACTAACAAATGGACATACATAGGTGGTTTGCCAGTTAGCGCTCAGTGGGGTACTGCTCTTGCGGTAAATCCTAACAATGGCGATATATATATGACTCAAGGTGGCGGCGGCGGAGGTTTTTATCGTTATAGGCCAGGCGTTGGTTGGACTACTATGACAGCTGGGCCAGGAACGTATATTGGCGCAGACCTATGTTATTACAAAGCCCAGAATAATAAGGAATATATATATGAGCTGGAAGGTTATAATGCAAATGTTTTTTATTGTTATGATATTGATGCTAATACCTGGTTAGCAAAAGCAACTACTCCTTTAACAGGTGTCGGCTATGGCGGCACATTATGTTATCCGGGAACCGGCGATTATATTTACGCGTTTCGCGGTAATTATAACCGGAATTTCACTATGGATGGATATTATAATGCTGACGGAGATAGAATTTTCTGGCGTTATTCTATACCAGACAACACTTGGACTACCTTAACTCCATGTCCATTTATAGTTAGTTATGGGGCGAGATTAAAAAGCGATGCAACAGGTACATATCTATATGCTACAGTTGGTGGCTCAAGTTCTCTTTTTGTGCGATATGATATAGCAGGCAGTAACCCAGGCACTTGGTCAATCCTGCCGCAGATTACAGATGAGCATGTTGCATCTAGCGGTGGTTTAGTATTTGATACGGTTAATAATAAAATATATGCCTGGAGTGGCGGAGCACAACAAGCTTTACGTAGATATGATGTTGCTTCCGGAATATGGGAGGATCGTACTGCTGAAGATCTTGATATGCAGACATGGCCATTTGGTGATAGTTTTTGGGATGGCCTCCAGTTTGTTTATCCTGGAGGTGATACTGCTTACCTTATTCAAGGTTGGAGAAGCACAAATATCTGGCCTTACACTATTTCAACTAACAGTTGGTCGCCGATGATAAGAGCGCCGTTTGGTTTTGGCTGGGGTACGCGCGCGTTAGTAGTTGACAGCGATACTGTTTATGTGCTTGAAGGCCAGAGAACGCCATATTTCTGGAAATGGACTCCATCAACAAATACTTGGACACAGCTTGCTGATGTAATAGATAGCGTAACAGGATTTAAGGAAAGAGTTGGTTGGGGTTCAGGCCTGGTATATGTGCCTGTTGCAGGCACTGGAGGTAAAATTTACTGCCAGGTAGGAAATGATTCTTATTTATTAAGGAGTTATAATATTGATGCTGATACCTGGACTTCTGAAATAAACAGCCCGACCTATAATGGCCATGGTGGATTTTTATTGTATTCAGGGAGCGGTAGTTACCTTTATTCTATCACAGGCCGCGATGTTACAAATGCATACCGTTATGATATGGATGGGTATATCTGGACAGCTATGGCAGGTGGCGCTCCGTTAAACATAAACTACGGATGTTCTTATTATTATTCAGGAACAGGCGACCATGTGTATATAATGCCTCGTAGTGATACTTTAAAGTTTTTACGGTTTGATTTTAGCACTGAAAGTTTTAATATACTTAAAGATTATCCTTTGCCTGGTTATGACGGCCGTTCAGCTATATTTGCCAAAGATGATACAGTTTATGCGTTTTTCTCAAAAAATTACGGCGGTAATATCAAAATGTCACAATATTTTAACAAATATAGCATCAGTAATGACTTATGGCAGGGCCAAAGGGCATTTCCTGATGGTTTTAATTGGGCATGTGGTGTTTATGTGCCTAAGATGAGAGCGATTTATGTTTCGCGCGGCACTGATCAGCGCACATTTTATCGTTATTATGTTGATAAGAATATATGGGAGCGTATGACAGATGCGCCTTCCAGCGACGGGCAACCTTATGAATATCCGGTTTTTGCCTATGATAATTCCTTAGATTCTGATTATATATATTGCGCAAGAGGCAGGGGCTATCCTGATTTTTATAGATATAAGATAAGCACAAATGCTTGGGAAACATTGGCTAATATTCCCAATTCTTGCTGGTGGCCTTCTTTATGCAGGCCTAAAGGTAGTCAATTTATATATCTTTTAAGAGGATGGTCAACCAAAACCTTATATCGTTATGATACAGGAACCAATACATGGTCATCCGCAATGCCTGACGCGCCATGGGACACTGACCAAGGCGCGGCAATGGTATATCCAGGGTCAGGAGACTATATATATGTATTTCGCGGTAGATGGACGCAGGATTTCAGGCGTTTTAATTATAAAACAGAAAGCTGGGATACCACTATTCTTGCTTTGCCGCCTGCCGCAGTAAGCCCGGGCCAGGGCGGTGTGGTTTATCCTGGATTTGGTGATTATATTTATGTGGTAAGATCAAATAACTATAAGGACTTATGGCGATATTCTGTAACTGCAAATACTTGGGATATATTGCCTGATTGCGCGGCAGAGGTGTATGGCGGCGGAATATTTTACGGTGGTGACGGCAACATCTATATTATGAGGCCGTATGATTATCTTGGCAGGCAAACAGCTTCAGCGCCGTTTGAGAAAATGCAAATAGCCTCTATGGGCACTTTTACCTCTAAGGTGATTGATGTAGGTGTAAACCAGGGCTGGGGCAATATGGACTGGGTAAGCACAACGCCATCACAAGTATCATTAAAGGCAAGGGCTTCAAATTCTTTGAATATGAGCGGGACATATAGCTGGCAGGCCAGCCCATGTATAACAAAAAATTCTGACCTTTCAAGCTATGTCTCAACTCCTGACGCTTCAAAATATATTCAATATTATGTGGAGTTGTTTACAGAAAACCTCGCAAGCCCTGCGTCTATAGACAATGTTACAATAAATTACAATTATTTCACAAGTAAGCAGGAACTTGTTTCAAGCGCGTATAACTCTGCTGATTCAAAAAACCGCATAATGAAATTAGGCTGGGTTGAGACACAGCCAGCCGGCTCTGATATACGTTTTCAGATACATACAGCCCAGGATGATGGCAATGGTTCGCCAGCCAGCTGGGGGCCATGGGTTGGGCCTGGCGGCACGCAGACATTTAATAATAATTTTGCCACGCCTGAACAATACGCGTACGCGCCTGAAATAGAGGTTGTAAGCGATAATGCTAAACTAAAAAAGATTTTGCAGGACTTTGCTTATACACAGATGATTACAATTGATACCACAGCTGAAACAAGATCCTATACTGATAAGACAATAACTATTGAATTTACCGCCGCAAATAAAGATTTCTGGAACCATATAAAATCAGATGGTTCAGATATGCGTTTTACTGATATTAGTGGAAATCTGCTTACATATAATATTAATACAAACGGCGCGAGTTTTAACTATACAAATAAATATGCCAAGGTTTATGTAAAGGCCCCAAGCCTGCCTGTAGGGCAAAAGACAAAGATTTATTTAAAATATGGCAAGCCTGATGCTGTAAGCCTTAGCAGTTCAGATATAGGTAACACTGAAACTTTTACCAGTAATTCATTTACTGCTTATGACGCAAGCGCTGTAGGCGGCAGGGTTTGCAAAGGTTATCAAGGAGTAGTTTCTGACGGCAGGTATGTGTATTTTATTCCTTATAATAATGGCGCTTCTCATGGCATAGTTTTGCGCTATGACACGCAAGGCTCTTATACTGATACAAATTCCTGGGCAAGTTTTGACGCAGGGTCTATAGATGGTTATGTTACAAAAGGCTATACAGGAGCTGTTTTTGACGGCAGGTATGTTTATTTTGTGCCGCATTATAATGCCAATTATGCTTATCATGGCATAGTCCTTCGTTATGATACTCAAGCAAGCTTTTCATCCGGTACTTCCTGGCAGGCGTATGATTTCAGTACCACTGACGGATATGGCTGTGTAGGTTATCAATTTGGCGTATTTGACGGCAAATATGTTTATTTTGTGCCGTATTATGGAAGTTCAAATTATAACAGCGTATATCATGGTATAGTTGTGCGCTATGATACAACTGCCGTAGGCGGGTTTAAAGACAGGGGTTCGTGGGGCGCTTATGACGCAAGCCAGACACAGGGAAAATATACAAAGGGATATATAGGAGGCGTTTTTGACGGTAGGTATGTTTATTTTGTGCCGTATATGAACAATAATTACGGCTATCACGGCGTATTTTTGCGCTATGATACACAAGCGTCTTTTTTTGACAAAAATTCATGGTCCAGCTTTGATGCCTCTGCTACAGACGGTAAAGTTTGTAAAGGTTATCAAGGAGGAGTTTTTGACGGCAGATATATATATTTCGCGCCGCATTATAATGGCGCCATAAGAAGCGGTATAGTTTTGCGTTATGATACGCAGGCAGATTTTAATACCGCAAATTCGTGGAATGCTTATGATACCACTGTTATTAATACTGGATATAGAGGTTATATGGGGGCAGTTTTTAATGGCAGGTATGTTTATTTTGTGCCGCATTATAATGAATACATAAGCGGAACTTATAATGGCTTAGTTTTGCGTTATGATACGCAAGCCAATTTTATTAACAGCAATGCCTGGGCATCAGTAGACGCAGGGGGGACAGGCAGTCTGGTTTGTAAGGGTTATATAGGCGCTGTGTTAGTAGGAAAATACATATATTTCGCGCCGTATTATAATGCTACACCTAATTATTCTGGTATAGTTCTGCGTCTTGACGCGTCTTGCGCTTTGTCTCTTCCTTATTATGCATACGCGCTTTCCCAGAGTTCCACTTCTCCTTCTTTATCAGGGTGGAATAAGAGATTAGTAGTTAATATTGATAATTCAAAAGGCGGCGCGCTTGTAAATTACCAGGTTAGGATTCCTTTGGATAAGGCGCAGGCAGATAGTTTCTGGGCAAGCTGTAAAAATGACGGCGCTGATATCAGGTTTGTTAATTCAGATAATACTACATTGCTTAAATACTGGCGCGAAAGTTTTGATTACGCGGCCAAGACAGCAACACTTTGGGTAAAAGTGCCCAGTATCGCTGAAGCAGAAATAAAGACTATTTATTTATATTACGGAAGGGCTGACGCGGCTGATGATTCAAGCTTTGACAATACAATGACTAAAGATTTTCCTGAAAAGACAGCTAATATTTCAGGTATTGCTTTAAACGGAGTAAGCGATAAGGTAACTGTAGCAAGCTCAACTCCGCTTAACCTTACCAGTGCGGTTACTCTTGAGGCGCAGGTAAAATATACGCCTGATTATTGGCCTAAAGATTGGACATATCGCAAAAAGATAACCATTGATAATACAGCAGGGACTAGACAGGTCGATGCCTTGGTTCAGTTTGATGTGCCTTATCAGGCAGAAATGAAAGCTGATTATTCTGACTTAAGATTTTGGGAAACAGACCATAGCAAGAAATTGAGATACAGGATTAAATCATCTGATGCTGCTAAAGCAACAATATGGCTAATAGTTCCTTTGCTGGATGTAGCTAACAAAGATATATATATATATTATGGGAACGCTTCTGCTGTGAGCGAATCTGATACAACCGTAGACGCAGTGCCTCAAACTAATTTAATCGGCTGGTGGAAATTTGATGAAGGCGCCGGAACCTCTGCCGCTGATTCAAGCGCTATTGGGAATAACGCCGCTCTTTCTGGTGGAGTTACCTGGACAACTGACAGGGCAGGTACTGCAGGCAGAGCGTTAAGCTTTGACGGTTCAACAGGCTATGTCAGAAAAACCGGCATTTCTACATATAATAGGACAAGCGGCCAGGAATTAAGCGTAGGCTTATGGATGTATTCTTTGACAACCGGCGGCGCGTATAGGAATATAGTAACTTCCAGAAGCGCTTCTTTATATAACTGGATACTTTACTCGCATGTTACAGGCGGCACTGTTCAGCTTCATGGCGCCGCGCAGAACGTGTCATCTTTTGTTCCCCCATTAAGTACATGGACGCATGTTATGGTAACTATTAGTTCGTCAGGCGCATATAATATGTATGTAAACGGTGTATTAAATCAGACTTTTTCAGGGTATACATATAATTTACAAGTGCCAAATGAACTATCCATAGGAAATTATGGCACTAGCGAGTATTTTTCAGGAAAATTAGATAATGTTACGATATATGACAGGGCGCTAAGCCTTGCTGAAGTAAATCAGGTAATGAACGGCACATCTGCAAATATATTTTCTCCTGCTTTTGCTTCCCAGGAAACCGAGCCAGCCAATATAAAATGGCTGCCTGGATTCGGGTTTCGTAAAATGATTACTTTGGATAATACCGCAGGGAGCGCGCGGACAAATGCCACTGCACAGTTTGATGTAGATTATGTCAGCGGTAATATGAAAGCGGATTATTCTGATTTGAGGTTTATGGATACAGATGGAAAGAAGCTTTCTTATCGCATAAAATCTTATAATGGTGTTAAGGCGACTGTAATGGTTAAAATTCCGCTTTTGCCGGTAAAAAACAAAAAGGATATATGCCTTTATTATGGTAACGCATCTGCAGCCAGTGACATTGATGATACGATTAAAGGAGATCCGCCTCAAAGCGGCCTTGTAGGTTGGTGGAAATTTGATGAGGGATCTGGAACTAGCACCGCAGATTCAAGCCCTACCGCAAATAGCGCAACTCTTGGATCCACTGCCACGTGGGTTGATGGTAAATCTGAAAAGGCGGTAAATTTCCCAGGCAATGATAATGGTTATGTTTCTCTCCCTGCTAAGACCGCATATAATTTTCTCGGGGGAGATTTTACTTTTGCTTTTTTTGTGAAATGGAATGCCGTTGCCACATACTACCCTGCATATTTTGAGATGGGCTATTATTATAGTGGAATACTTCTGCGTCAGGATAGCCCTACTTCTATGCTTATGCGGCTCAATGGCCCAAGTACTACATTTCCGTTCTCTCCTGTTAATGGCACCTGGTATCATATGGTTATTAAAAGAGAGTCCGGAGTTATAAAAGCATTTGTTGATGGTGTTCAAATAGGTTCATCATGGAATAATGCAGGCAGTTTATCGCCTGCAGACGGCGGCGCCACTTTAATAGGCCGCGCGCGCCATGCGGGAAGTCAAGATATGAATGGGGCCATGGATCAATTTGTTATTTACAGCCGCGCACTTTCAACTGACGAAATATTGGCATTGAAAGATTCAGGTTCAGGCCTTTCTTTGGCTGCCAGCTTTAATGCAGAGGAAGTTCAGCCAGCCATTAATCAGGCAATGATTGGTAAATCCGGAGCTTATGAACTTAAATTTACCGAAGACGGATTAACAGCGTTGATTAACGGTACGCAAAAAGTTTTTACAGTAAACTATTCAGTCGGCAAATTTATGCATACAGCAATGAGCTATGACGGAGCGAATCTGAAGTTGTATGTCGACGGAATAGAAAAAGCCTCAACAGGGCTTACCGGCGCGATAAATACAAACTCTAACAATGTGATTATCGGCGATAAAATTAAAGGTGCTATGGATGAAGTAAGGATTTGGAATATTGCCAGGCCTGGTTCATCAATTAATGCTGACAAACAAAAAATGCTTTCAGGCAATGAAACAGGCCTTGTTGCGTATTTTATGTGCAATGAAAACACAGGGACAACTGCCGGCAATGCGCCGCTTAATACTAATCCAGGGCTTACAGGCGCGCTTACAGGCGCTTGGCTTGCCAGGCCGTTTGCATATCTTAATGAAAAGCCTATCGCGCTTTATCATTGCGATAATGGTACAGGTAACTCTGCCACAGATAGTTCAGGCTACAGCAATACTCTAAGTTTAAGCAATATGAATTGGGATAGTGTAGATTTAACAGGTTTTATGGGGGCGTATGGGCTTTTTTCAAACGGCACTACAAGCTTTGGCCAGGCAGTTGATAGCGCGAGCCTTGATTTAACAGGTAGTATCAGCTTAGAGGCATGGATAAAACCCCAGACTACATCAGGGACAAAGACAATTATAGATAAAGGCAATGATGTGACAAATGTCAGAAATTATGCCTTGTATCTTTTAGGCAGTGAAGTGGTGTTTTCTTTCTTTGACGGCACAGCTTATAAAACCCATCAGTCTGTGCAATCAGGTATAACAGCGCTTACGCCTTATTATGTTGTGGCAACCTTTAACAGCGATACAGACACTGTTAAAATTTATGTAAATGGCGCTGAAAAATATTCAAACACCGTTTTAGAGACAAGCGATATGCTTACAAATAATCTTCCTTTATTAATAGGAAAATCTACTTCAGGAAATTATTTCCAGGGCACTATGGATGAAATTAGGATTTACAACAGGGTATTATCCGGTGACGAGGTATATGCGCATTATCTAAAACGCGCTTTTGCTGAAGTGCCTCCTACAGGCGGATTTAGTTATGAGCCGGACGCAGTTCCTGGAGTCGGCGCTTATTCAAGCAATAACCCTGTTATACAGCCTGTGTTAGGGGTGTTTTACAGCGATAAAAATATCGCTGACTTTGTAGAAGTTGCTTCTAATAAACCCGCAGGCACAGAAATAAAATATCAGCTTTCCAACGACGGATATAACTGGTATTGGTATAACGGCTCTATATGGACAAAGGTAACAGGCGGGTATTCGCAGTCAAACACAGCATCAGAGATTTATACTAACCTTACCGCGTTTCAGGATCTTTTAAGCGCAGGTGATTTCTATTATCGCGCGTATCTGCATTCAGCAGATACTTCATTTAATACGCCTGCGCTGGATAATATAGCTATAAGTTTAGTTACAGGAGAGACGTATTATATAGATCCTGCAGGCGCAACAGCTATAAATACTTTGCATAGTGATGCTACTCATGACCAATGGTATCAATATAAGGCTATTTTGTATTCTGAAGGTAAAGACTCGCCGCTTCTTGACGATGTGCAGGTTGAATATCTTAACGCGTTTATCGCGGTTACAGCGCCTAACGGAGGCGAATTACTTAGCGTAGGCCAGTCTACTGATATTACCTGGAATTCGCAGGCAATAGCAGGCGCAACAAATAAAGTAAAGATTGAATATTCTTCTGACGGAGGCAGTACCTATAACCTTATAGCTAATAATGTAGCGAATACAGGGACATACGCATGGACAGTGCCTGATGACCCTAGTTTGAATGGTTTGATTAAAATTACATCAGTTGATTTTCCTGTTGTGTCTGATGTTTCTAACGCTGTGTTTAAGATACTTGCTTTGATAATTACCTCTCCTAATGGCGCGGAAATTTGGGAAGCAGGCAAGACTCATCAGATAAGATGGACATCAAGCGGGGCTGTAAGCGGTAACTTGACGATTCAATATTCAGTAGACTCAGGCAATACGTGGGTAAGCCCTCCAGTTACTACAGGAAAAGCAAACACTGGCACATATAACTGGGTTGTGCCTTCTGTGTCTTCAGATACTGTTAAGGTTAAGGTTTTTGACGCAAGCAATGTAAAAATTACAGATACTTCAGACGCAGTATTTTCTATAGTTCCGTCTCCGGCGATTTCAATAAGCGCGCCTATAGGCTTAGAGCAATGGAAAACAGGAACTCAACATACTATTTCATGGCGCACTAACCATAGACAGTTTTCAGATCAGGTTAAATTACAGTATTCAATTGATAGTTTTACAAGCGCCGCGATTGATATTGCCACAGTAAGCATAGGCACGCCTGTTGGCCAGAATAATAACGATGACATAACCGGTTCGTATAGCTGGACCATACCTGATGCTGTTTCAGGAAATGCTAACGTGCGCGTCAAAGAAAACACTATACCTTCAGGCAGGGATACGCAGATAGCTATCCAGAGCACATCAAATACATTTAGTATTATTGAGCCTATCATTACAGTTACAGCGCCAACAGCAGAGTCTGTGTGGACTGTTGGTGATATTGAGAATATTACATGGGCTACAGAAGGCACTATAAGTAATAACCTTTTGCTTGAATATTCTGTTGACGCAGGCGCTAACTGGGTTCAGATTGCAACAGGCGAGGCAAATGACGGGACATATGCTTGGACTATACCTATCGGTGCTGTGGGCGATAGTGTTTTGGTAAGAATCACAGATTCAAACCGCGCTCAAGTAAAAGGAGAGTCCGCGGCATATAAGATTTTAGGAACTGCGACAATTAAGGTTTTAGATCCTAACGGAGCAGAGGTCCTTACTATAGGCGCTGATTATGAGATTAAATGGCAGTCTTGGGGCAGTAAACTACGTTCAGGCGGGGCAGATTATGACGCGATCAATCTTTATTATAGTTCTAATAGCGGCTCAACATGGATTTTAATTACTGATCAGCAGGCAAACGATGGCTCTTATATATGGGCAGTGCCTGATATTGAGACCATGAATGCGAAGATAAAAATTATTGATATGAATGATGAGCCAATTTATGATATATCTGATGCCAATTTTACAATTGCCCAACCGACAGTTACTATTACAGCGCCAAACGGCAACGAGACTTTATATGCCACAGGCACTTACAATATTACATGGACTACGCATGGCGCGGTAAGTGATGCCCTTACATTAGAGTATTCTACTAATAGCGGCTCAACATGGAATCCTATAGCTTCAAATGAGCCGAATGATGGTTTGTATACATGGACAGTGGTAAACGTTGATTCGCCAAGTACTATATTAAGGATTACAGACGCAGGCAGGCCTGTGGTTACTGATAATTCAGACGCGCCATTTACTATAAAATCGCCCACCATTACAATAACATCGCCTAACGGCGGAGAAGAATTAGTAGTGGGCACAGAAGCGCAGATTAACTGGGCTTCTGAAGGTAGAAATGAAGGCGCTATAAGGGATAACCTTACCATTCAATATACAATTAATGGCACAACGTGGTTAGACATAGCTGTTAGCGAGTCAAATGACGGATCATATTTGTGGATAGTGCCTGACAGCGTATCAGCCACCTGTAAGGTAAAAATATTTGACGCCAGCAGAAATACTACTGTAGGGGTTTCCGCGGCTAATTTTAACATCACGCTTCCTTATATTCAGGTGCTTGCGCCAAATGGCGGCGAGGCATGGGTTATAGGTACACAGCATGAAATTACATGGAGAGGCGTGGGTACTATTTCAAACAATCTGACGCTTGAGTATTCAAAGGATAATTTCCTGAATTCAACTCCTATTGTCACAGGCGAAGCAAATGACGGCACATACACATGGACCGTGCCTGATGACTATAACAACAACGTAAAGGTAAGGGTTACTGACGGAGACCGCGTAGATGTTAAAGATGCTTCAGATTCCGCGTTTTCAATAGCGAATCCGACTATACGCGTTACAGTGCCTAATGGCGGAGAGTTGTTTACCGTAGGCGATACAGAAAATATAACATGGGAAGTTGTAGGCGCGTTGAGTAATGACTTAAAAATAGAGTATTCTAAAAACAACTTTGCTTCTGCAGGTGTGTCTATCGCGGCTCATGCGCCTAACACCAGCCCTTATTCGTGGCAAGTCCCAAGCGATCTTTCTGCTACCGTAAGGATACGTATTACAGATAATAACAGGTCCGCGACTTTTGATAAATCAGACGCTGACTTTACTATTTTGCCGATGCCTGTTTTAACGCTTACAGCGCCTAATGGCGGCGAGGTCTGGAGAGTAGGCACTGCTAAAGATATTACATGGACAGATAACGGCGGCAAAATTTCCAATAATTTAACTATTCAGTATTCAACTAATGGCGGGTCTACGTGGAGTAGTATCACAACCGGCGCCGCTAATACGGGTAAATATACATGGACAGTGCCTGATAGTGTAAGCGTTACATGCCTTGTAAAAATAACAGATGCTTCAAGACCGACAACTACTGTTACTTCAGCGGAGGCATTCAGGATATCGGATCCTTTGATTACTATTACATCGCCTAATGGCAATGAAGTGTGGGCAGTAGGCGACAGGGCGCCTGTTAGCTGGACAACAGATGGCGCTGTGTCAGATTCATTGGTTCTGGAGTTTTCGCCTGATAATGGCGGCACATATTATTTTGTTGCCACGGTTACCAATAGCGGGCTTTATAACTGGACAATACCTGATTATATAACATCCAACGCGTTGTTCAGGATAAAAGACGCCAACCGTAACGCGACTGTTGATGTGTCAGACCATTCATTCATTATTAACGCGTCTCCTACTATTACTGTTCTGGCGCCGAGTGGCGGCGAGACTTATGTGCTGGGCGACAGCGTTAATATTACATGGGAATGGACTGGTTTATCTATTTCAAATAACATAGTAATAGATATTTCAAACGACGGATTTATAACAAGCCAGAATATAGTGCGCGGCGTAGCTAATAATGGCGCTTACCAGTGGCTTTTGTCAGGCGATACGCTTACAGGCGCAAACCTTAAGGTACGCATCACTGACGGAAACCGCACAACAATAAAAGATACTACAGACGGTTATTTCAGGATACGAGGCGGTTTTACAGTTACATCGCCTAATGGCGGCGAGGATTGGGGCGCGAAATCTCCTCAAACAATAACATGGTCAACCAGGGGCAGTATACAGAGAGTAAAGCTTGAATATACATTAGACGATGGCACAACCTGGGCGCCTATTATCGCTTCAACAGCAAACACCAATTCTTATTCCTGGACATTGCCTGATATAAAATCTTCTACTGTCAAGGTGCGTGTTTCTGACGCGGACGACAGCAGTGTCAATGACTCTAGCGACGCCGCTTTTCATATAGTGTATTTTACAGTGCGTTTCAGTTTGATGGATTATGATACTATGCAGCATTTGTCAGATTTCAGCGTTAGTGAACCCACTATGGAATGGGCTGAATCAGGGCTCACTTCGCCTATTACAAGGACAAATATTTATCCATACGGCACTTACACCACATTTTTTACAAAGACTAATTACATTGATAACAGCGCCACTTGGTCTCCTCCAAAAAGCGGCACAGCAACCTATGTAGTTACGGTATACCTTGAAAATTCAGCGTCAGCGCAGGTAACTTGGGACGCAATTCTGACTTATTCCTACGCGCCTGCTGATGACAGCTTAAACGCTGTTGGTTCCTTGCAGAGAAAAGGAAAACTCGTAGGAACAACAGAGCTGGAAAGGTCAGACATGGGCCCGGCTACTTTAACTGTATATGAGCCGGACGGTTCAACCATAAGAAAAGCCCTTGTGGCAACAGCTCCTAACGCAAGCGGCACATATACTTTTACCTATGCCAATACATTATTTGAGGCAGGCAAGGTTTATCCGGCAACGTTGGCTGTTGCTTACAGGGCAGGTTCCTATATATCCAGCGCTAACATAGATGTAGGCGCTGAAAAACTGCAGTATGAGTTTTTCACTAAGTCAGCGAAACAGCTTACTGAATCTGTTTCTGTAATTGAAAACGCAGTGTCAAGCGGTACAACCCAGACGCAAAGAGACATTGAGTCGTCCAGGCAGAAGATGGTGGGCGACCTGGAAAACACAAGGCAGGAAATTACCACTGATATCGCGGCCAGCCAGGCAGCGCTTACAAGCGTATTAACTTCTACAGAGACAGCGCTTAAAGCAAGTGTTGAAATAGTCAGGGCAAAAACAGAGGCTGCGATGAAGACAGAGATTTTAAATACTGAAAGCACTGTGAAAGCAGGCGATACCCTTATAATACGCTACCGCACATATACAGCCCTGAAACCTGTTATAGATGTTTATACAGAAAAGAATGTTTTAAAAATAAATAAAGGAGTTATGACAGAAATAGGCACAACCGGTATTTATGAGTATTCTGTAAAATTTGAAACCACTTGGGGCAAAGGCGATTACACGGTAGTTTGCTCTGAAACAACTAAAGGAACTATGGACGCGTTGATACTCACAGTAATCAGCACAGACCTTGACGCCATTGCAGGCCAGGTATCAAGCATTGTGGGTTCAACGTCTGGTATATCTAGTTTGAAAGACGCGGCTGAAACTATGAACAGCCAGTTTAGTCTTATAGAATCAGCGCTTAGTAAAATGGGCAAGGACCTTGTGAATCAGGTCAAAGAAGCGACGAGCTCTGTAAACGCGTTTGACTCTTTATTCAGCCAGTTATCAACAATGTCAAAGCAGTTAAAGGAGATGGCAGGAGAGTCCAGCGTGAACCTGGCGAAGCTGTATGATGTATCAGCAGAGAAAAAAGATGATATGACATATTTAAAGAACAAGACGCAGGAACTTAAGGCGGCAATGGAATTAAGCAAGAAGATGGTTGACAATATGGCGAATAAACCAATTACGCAGACGTGGTACGAGTATAAATAAAATGTTGGTAGGGGCGACCCGACGGGTCGCCCCTACTTGTCATCCTGCGAAATATGTCATCCTGAGCTGTTCATTTGTCATCCTGAGCGAAGCGAAGGATCTAGGAATGTTAGATTCTTCGTCGCCCTGTGGGGCTCCCTCAGAATGACACGATAGGCGGATGACATATTTTATAAACAGCATCTTTAATATAGGAGCGTAAAAATGAAGAAGAAAATAGTTTTTTTATTTTTTAGTTTTTTAGTTTTTCAATTTTTCAGTTCTAATATTTTTATCAATTCCGCGGACGCTAGCATAGTCCTAAAAGTTATCGCTGTTAATCCTTCAAAGGACCAAAATCAGAAGGCAAGCGTAAAAGCGTACCTGCCGAAAGAGACAAAGCCCGAGGACATTCTTGACAAGGGCGATTTGGACGCGGCATATGACACCCAGCAGGGCAGTTATTATGTGTCAGGAGAATATGACCTTAAGCCAGGCGAGGTAAAGGAAATAGATATAGAGCTAAGGGATATATGGGTTATTCAGGATACTGAAATAGAGGTCTTGCGTTCTGATCTGAGGAAAATAGAAAATATCCTTAAGAATACCGAATACGCGGATAGAATAAGTTTCATAAAAAATAGCATAGAGTCCAAATTAAACCAGGTTATTGACAGCCAGAAAAACGCGCCCGCGAATCCTGAAAAGCATATTTCTGAATACAGGGATAACCTTAGAGTTATTGAATCTGTTAAAGCGGATTTGGCAATGGCAAGGACTTTGATGTCGCAGGTAAAGACTTTCCCGGCGGTAATGGTATGGCGTTTGATAGTGGCTATAGTGATTTTTCTCGGGTTGTTAGGCACCGGATTTTATATACTCTGGCAAAAGCAGGTTAAGATTACAACCGACGACACATTTTATGTGCCGAAGGACGAGAAAGGCGAATTTAAAAAAGAAGAGCAAGAAGCCAAGCCAGCTGAAAAACCTAAAAATGTGTCATCCTGAGCGAAGCGAAGGATCTAACGTGTTAGATTCTTCGGCGCCAAAAAACGTGGCGCCTCAGAATGACATGACAGGCGGGCTCCTCAGAATGACATGTATTACTGTTGCCGCTTCGCTCCTCCTCGCAATGACGATTTTTTTCCTGCCTATGCCCGCGCTCGCGGAAGTGCAGACCTCGTTGTGGCAGATTAAGAAAAGCGACCACTTCATAATTTATTTTCAGGATGTCCCTTTGTCTTATATAGACGAGGTTATGGAAAAAGCCGAGTATTATTATAAAAGCATAACTGATGAACTTGGCTTTACGCGTTATGACAGTTTCTGGACATGGGATAAAAGGGCAAAGATATATTTGTTTAAAACTCAAGCCGAATACCGCAATAAAACAAACCAGCCAAAATGGTCCGCGGCAGGCGTCAATGTCATAAAACACGAAATCGTAGCGTATTTAAATATGAAAGATTTTTTTGATATAACCCTTCCACACGAAATGGGCCATATTATTTTTCGGGAATTTATAGGTTATGATAAAAGACTGCCGTTATTTCTGGATGAGGGCGTCGCGTCTTTTCTTGAAAAAGGCCAAAGGCCTGACAGGTTATTAATAGCCAGGGCATTGGCAAAGGTAAAGATAAAGGCTTTTATGAACCTGACTGATTTGTCTGGAGTTGTAAGAGGCGGCATTACTATGCCCGATGTTTTTTATTCAGAAGCGGCAAGTTTTATAGATTTTTTGATAGAGGTGTACGGCAAGGATAGATTTGTTTCTTTCTGCAAGGCGTTAAGAGACTTAGAGCTTGATCAAGACTGGACAAGGGCATTGATAGAGGTTTATTCTTTTGACAGCTTTTCTGAAATGAATGACGCGTGGGTAGCCTTTTTGGTGAAAAAATGACACGAAGTGCCATCTGAGCGGCATGTCATCCTGAGCCTCTTATTTGTCATTCTGGGCATTTAATTTGTCATCCTGGGTATTTAATTTGTCATCCTGAGCGAAGCGAAGGATCTTGGAATGAATGTTAGATCCTTCGGTCGCCTGCGGGCTCTCTCAGGATGACATGGCAGGCGGGGTTCCTCACAGAATGACATGTGAAAACGGACATTTTTCTTGACAAATACCCTAAATGCGCTATATTTAATATAATAGTATAATAATATAAGCTATATATATGCTATATGAAGACCCCGAGGAGAGCTGGAATTAAGATAAAATGCCGACGCCAAGGCGCAAAAACAATTATTTATCTTTAATAATCTGCTTATTAGTTCTAACTCTGCCTGTTTATTTATCAGCTGAAGATGCCCAGGCGCCGTCTTCACCTACATCAATAGACACCCTCTCAACAACTCAAGATACCTCTGACCAGGAGCTCTCTCCTGTAACAGGCGATGCTCTATCCAAAGAAGAGCTTGAAAAAAACATCAAAATCAACCCTGATGAAAAAAGAATCTCTTTAGACTTAAAAGGCATAGACATTGTTGAGCTCTTCAGGATATTCTCTCTAAAGATGAATCTAACAATAGTGCCCACTAAAAGCGTAGGCGGCAGGATAAACATATTCTTAAACAACCTTACCTTTGAAGACGCTTTAGATGTCATACTCGTAAGCCAGGACCTTGCCTGCGAGCGAAGCGGCTCTATCATCAAAATAATGACCACCTCTGAATACTCAACTCTTTACGGCAAAAAGTTTAATGAAAAACGAAAATACGTAAGCATAAAGCTTAATTATGCCAAGCCTTCTGCTGTATTTAACGCCTTAAGCCAGGTAAAATCCGACATCGGCAAGCTTATAGTTGATGAAGCGACAGGCACTATCATAATTATCGATATCCCTGATAAGATTGAAGAGATGAGAGGAACAATAAAAGACTTAGACAGGCCTTTAGACACAGAAATCTTTGACATAGGCTATGCTAAAGCTTCTGATATGAAAACCCAGATAACAAGCGCTCTTACCACAGGCTCTGGCGAGCTTTATATGGATGAACGCTCAGGTAAATTAGTTGTCTCTGATTTACCTGATAAGATGAAAAAAATCAAACGCATGGTAAAAGCCTTTGACAAAGAGACCCAGCAGGTATTTATTGAAGCTGAAATTATCCAGATAGTGCTTACTGATGAATACCAGCGCGGCATTGACTGGGAAAACTTATTAGATAATCCTAAAATGCACGGCTTAGACTTAAAAGGCCTATTCCCCCCTGTGCCGTCTTTTGAGCCTTCGCCTTCGCTTACCACTGCATTAGGCAAATTAGCCATAGGTACCCTGGGTAAGGAAGATTACTCATTGACTTTAAAGATGCTTCAGACATACGGAGCTATTAAAATACTTTCAAGGCCCCGCATAGCCGCTGTTAATAACCAGGAAGCAAAGATACTTGTCGGCACCAGGGATGCTTACATAACACAGACCCTAAGCCAGGGAGACACAACCACAATTACATCTGAATCAGTTCAATTTATAGATGTGGGTATCAAACTTAATGTTGTGCCTACAATAAATAGAGACGGCTTTGTTACAATGAAGATAAAGCCTGAAGTAAGCTCTGTAGGAGATACTATAACAACAGAAGCAGGCAGTAGAATACCTATAGTTGATACTGCGGAAGCAGAGACAGTTGTAAAGGTTAAAGACAACGCTATGATCATGATAGCCGGCTTAATGAAAGAGGAAAAACGCACTGACCAGACAGGCCTGCCTCTTTTAGCTAAGATACCTCTTTTAGGTAAATTCTTTGATTCCTTCGCTGGACAAAAGAAGAAGACCGAAATCATTATCTTTATATCCCCGCACATTATGAGGGGCGATGTTATTCAGCCTGGTATGGAACCTGAAAAGCGCATTCCTGCTGATATAATGCCAAACGATCTAAAAGAAGACTTATTCGCGAAAAGGCTTGAAGAGATAAAAGTCAAGCCATATGGCGTAGAGAAAGCGGTGAATCCTGTATTATCAAGCGCTCCCAAAGAGAAAGAAGGCATAGGCGTGAATGTTATGCAGGAGAAAATGAAAGGCTTAAAGGGGTATTAAGATATGAAAACAAAACATCGTATTATTACCGGGATATTGGGATTATGTGTTGTGTTATTTATTTTAGCGCCTTTGAGCGTTAATGGCGCTTATGCTTTTTTTGGCAAGGCTCCTGCTAAAAAAATATCTGACAGGGAAAAAATATGGAACTTGGATAAAGCGAATATTCAATCTTTAAAGAAGCTGAAAAAATCTGAAGGTATTATAAAAGAACAGAATGAAACAATAAGGCAATTGAGAATAAACGAAGCAAGCGCGAAAGCCGAAAGAATAGAAAATAGAGGCGTGGTAACTGAATTTGAAGAAAATAAAATTATTGCCGCGAATGAAACAAATATGTTATTGGAAAAAAGGCTTCGCCAGTCAGGCGATAAAATAAAAGGCCTGAATGAAACAATACGGCAGTTAAAAGCGAAAATAGAAAAGCTTCATATTCAACTGCGCAATTATAAAAAGTTGAAAACTAATTATAAAGATTTGGGGACTCTTACTGATAAAGAAAAAGGCAAGAATACTGGTTTACAGAAACAGAACTACGAGCTTCTGGACAGGATTGTTTCTTTAGAGGCAACTTTATCAAAAGACCGCGCGTCACTGTATAAAGAACTGGGGACATTGTATTCGCAGGTAAAACTTTATAATCAGGCCATAGACGCGTATGAGAAATCTTTGGCTGAGAAGCCTGATGACCCTGAAGTAAATTATAATATAGGTATTTTATATAAACAATGCAAAAATGACCCAAAAAAGGCTGTTTTTCATCTGAAGAAATTTATTGAGTTAAGCCCGAACGCGAAAAACAAAAAAGACGCTGAATACCTTATAGACCTTATAAACAACAAAACTTAAATTTAATTCCTGATGCCCAAATTATATTGGGAAGATTTAAGCAGGGAGTTGGTTTGATGTGTCATCCTGAGCGAAACGAAGGATCTAATAATGAACGATAATAAGCCTATTATCATATTATTCAGCCTTATATTAATATTAATCTGCGCTATGTGTGTATACTTTATCTTTGTTAATATGAACCTTAAGAATCAGGTAGTCAACATTGATTCTGTGAAACAAAAAGAATTCAATATTAAACTAGAAAAGAACAAAGAGGAAATCGCCAAGGACATAGAAGAGAAATACCACGCGGATATGGTATCGTACGAGGCTATGTTTAAACGGCTTGAGATGGAGAAGAAAAAGGTTAAAGATTTGCAGGGAGAATTAGAAGAGTTGAAAAAATAGTAAAAAGGTGATAGATTAGATGAAAGTGAAAATACTTACAGCGCAGGAAAAGATACTGGAAGAAGAAGCAAAAGAGGTTGTTTTGCCTGGGGATGACGGAGAATTTTCCGTCCTGGATTTTCACCAGCCGTGCATATACAGCCTGCAGTCCGGGCAGATAAAGGTTGCGGAAAAAAAGATCCCTATAAAATTCGGCATAGCTAAAGTAGGCATAGATGAGCTTGTGGTGCTGGTAGAAAGGGTTTAATAATGCGTAATGTTACTATAATATTAATGATGCTGCTAAGTACTCTTGGCCCTGCGATAGTTATAGGTTTTATAGGCCATTCAGCGGTTAAAGCAGTCGGCCGCAACCCTGCGGCTTCGCCGAGGATTTTGTTGGCGATGATAGTGGCTTTTTTATTCGCCGAAGCGATTGCGATCATAGCTTTGTTAATGGTATTTAACTTGTTTAAGTAAAAAACAGTAGAAAAGTAGGAAAGTAGAAGAGTAGGAGATAATATGCTGGTTCAACTTTTGATACTTCAGGTAGTAACATTTATTGGGCTTATTTTTGTTTTGCGGATACTTTTTCACAAGCACCTGGATATCGCGCTTAACCGCCTTAAATTTTTGCATCAGGAAAATCTTTCAAAAGAAGAGCAGTTGAAAAAAGACCTGCAGGAGACAAGGCTTGAAAGAGAGCGGCAGTTAAACCAGGCAAAGCAGGAAGCAGATAGTATAATCAAAGAAGCCAGAGAAAAAGCCGGGAAACTCGGCGCCGGTATGCAGGAAGAGGCAAGGCAGGAGGCAGAAAGGATATTAAGCGTTGGCAGGTCTGAATTAGAAAAATTGGAAAATGAACTAAAGAATAATTACGAGAACCAGGCATTAGATCTCGCGATAGAGATGTTTAAATCAGCGTTTTCAGGCCATGGCAAAGAGATTTTACAGCATCATTTAGCCGCGGAACTTATAACTGAAATAAGCAGTATGAGCGAAGAAAAATTTACTGTTAAAGTAAAAGACGCGAAGATTATCGCGGCCCTTGATTTGACTACTGATGAAAAAATAGAGCTGGCTAAGATACTTTCCGATAAAATGAAATTGAACGTTGAATTAAAAGAAACCATAGACCCTAAAATAATCGCCGGTATTATAATACAAATCGGCGCATTGGTGATTGACGGCAGCCTGAAGAATAAATTGAAAAAGATAATACCGTATTTAAAAGCAGAGAATAAAAAGGTAGAAAAATAAAATATTGTCATCCTGAGCGAAGCGAAGGATCTAGGTAAGCTTGTTAGATCCTTCGGTCGCCTGCGGGCTCCCTCAGGATGACATAGGTAGTTGGAGAATTATGACTAAGTTGGAGAAATTAAATATTCCCTTATTTGAGGTTAGGGAGGTTGGCTATGTTAAAGATGTCAGGCGAGGAATAGCCAGAATCGCGGGGATGCCGTCCTGTGTTTATGGGCAGTTGGTGCAATTTTCACACGGAACAAAAGGCATGGTTATAGGGTTTAATCCCAGCGACGTTTTGGTTATTATATTAGGGGATGAAAGCAGTATTTCAGTAGGAGACAGCATAAGTTCTTTGTCAGAATTAATGGTAACTCCTGTGGGCGATAATTTTTTAGGCAGGATTGTAAACAGCCTGGGCGAGCCTATTGACGGAAAAGGCGAAATAATCCCTGACGATTTTTTACCTATTTTTATAGAGGCGCCAGGCGTTATGGAAAGAGAGCCTGTTGAAAGGCCGCTTGTTACAGGCACAAAGATTATAGACCTTGCCATACCCATAGGAAAAGGCCAGAGGGAATTAATAATCGGAGACAGGCAGACCGGAAAATCAAGCATAGCGTTAGACGCGATTATAAATCAAAAAGGCCGGGATGTTTTGTGTATCTATTGCTGGATAGGCGGGCCGCAGGCAGCCTTGAAAAAAAACCTTCATGCCCTTCAGGAAAAAGGCGCGTTAAAGTATACGATTGTTGTTTCATCCTCAGCTGATACTTCCGCCGCGGAACAATACCTTGCCCCTTATACAGCGGCGGCGCTGGGCGAGTATTTTATGTCAGGCGGTAAAGATGTTTTGGTTATATTTGATGATCTTACAAAACACGCGTGGATATACAGGCAGATGTCTTTGCTTCTGGAAAGGTCCCCTGGAAGAGAGGCGTATCCCGGAGATATTTTTTATTTACATTCACAGCTCCTTGAGCGCGCGGGCCAGCTTAAAAAAGAAAGAGGCGGCGGCTCAATGACATTTTTGCCGATAGTTGAGACTCTTCAAGGCGATATAACAGGCTATATACAGACTAATATCATATCTATCACAGACGGGCAGATTTATATAAACGCGTCGTTGTTCCGCGAGGGTTTTAAGCCTGCTATTGATATGGGGCTTTCAGTTTCGCGTATAGGAAGCAAGGTCCAGTATCCCGCGATAAAAGATACCAGCAAGGGCCTAAGGCTTGAATACGCGCAATACCGCGAGATGCTGCGTTTGACAAAATTGCGCACAAGGCTTTCCAAGGAGGCGATGGAAAAGATGTGGCGCGGCGAGATACTGAAAGAACTGCTTATGCAGGCGCACAACCAGCCGGTGCCTGTTGAAGAAGAGATAGCGATATTTTACGCGTTTAAACGAAAGGTGCTTGAGCCGCTTTCAGCTGATGAGTTAAAAAAATTTAAAGAAGATTTCTTTTCATATTTAAATCAGACATACCCTGGATTGGTTAAAAGAATAGCGGATAAAAGAGAATTGACCCAGGATATAACAGCGGATCTTGATAGAGCTTATATTGATTTTTTCAGGATTGTGGCGGAAGAGATGAAAAAATCAATGAAACCTGAGAATGCGCAATAGATGATATATTTTTATTTGTCATCCTGAGCGAAGCGAAGGATCTAACGTGTGTGTTAGATTCTTCGTCGTCCTGCGGGACTCCTCAGAATGACAATGTCTGACTTGTCATCCTGAGCATTTAACTTGTCATCCTGAGGAGCGAAGCGAAGGATCTAACATTGAATGAAATCATATTATGTTTATATAATGACAAATCATTCAAAGACATTGTATGTGGGTATAACAAGTAATTTAGCCAAGCGTGTTTATGAACATAAGAATAAATTTGTGGAAGGATTTACAAAGAAGTATAATATTACCAAGCTTATATATTTTGAAGATACCAATGATGTTAATTCAGCCATTGAGCGTGAAAAACAGATAAAAGGCTGGTTAAGGAAAAAGAAGATCGCGTTAATTGAATCATTGAATCCTGATTGGAAAGATTTGAGCGCGGAGTTAACTTGTTAGATCCTTCGGTCGCCTGCGGGCTCCCTCAGGATGACATTTGAAGGAGCTCCTTTAGGATGACATGCAATGAGGGCTCATAAAGACATAGGGCGATAATAAAATATGCCAACCATAGCCAGTTTAAAACAGGATTTGGATGTAAGCAAAGGCCTCGGGGATATAATAGATGTTTTAAAAACAGCGGCATTGATACAGTTTCGTTCTATTCAGGCTAAAGATAAGCCTAACGAAGAATTTTTAAAGCAAGCCGATATTTGTTTTTCTATGCTGACGTCAAAAGGAGTAGAGCACCCTTATTTATTTGACCGTAAAAGTTTAGCTTCGGCTATAGTTATAATAACCTCTGATGAAGGGTTTTTAGGGGAGCTGAATACGATGCTGATTAATACAGGCATCGACCTTTATAAATCAGAAAAAGACGAGATTATTGTATTAGGTGAAAGAGGCGCGAGGTATCTTGATGACGCGGGTTTAAAATACACTTTTTTCCCTGGCATAACAGACGAGACAAGCTACAAAGATATAAATCAGATATGTAAACAAATACTTAAAGGTTATCGCAGAAATTTTGGCAGGTCATACATTGTTTATCCCAGATATGTTTCTTTGACTACGCAAAGAATAGAGCGTTTTAGGGCATTGCCGTATACTTCATCTACAGGTGAGGAAAATAAGGTTGTAAGCAGCCGCTTGTTAGAGGAGATGCTCGTAGAGCCTTCTAGTGACAGGGCATTGGAAATATTGACAGAATTGTGGCTGGGTTTTAAAATTTCAGAGATATTCTGGTCTTCTAAACAATCAGAATGCGCCGCAAGGATTATGCATTTAGAGGGCAGTACGCAGGAACTCATACACTTGAATCATGAATTGAGCCTGAAATATTTCAGGCAGGTGCATTTGTTAAGAGATAAGTCTATAAGAGAGATTTCGGCTTCAAAAATAATGCTGGGAAAAAAGTAAAATGGATGGATTGAAGGGTAAAATAGTAGCCATATACGGTTCAGTTGTGGACGTGCAGTTTGATTCTGAAAAAATGCCCGCGATTTTTGAGATAATTCAATCTATGACATTTGATAATAAGCAGGTTACGCTGGAAGTTGTTGAACACCATGACCCGAACATATGCAGGTGCGTAGCGCTGAACTATACCTACGGCCTTCAGAGAAATTCTATGTGCACAGCAACAGGCAAAGCTCTTTTTGTGCCCACAGGAGACGATATCTACGGCAGGGTGGTAAATGTCGTCGGTAACCCCATTGACGGCAAAGGCCCTATTAAAGTCAGCAAGTTAATACCTGTGCGTAATCCTGAGTCCAAGTGCGGTAATATTTTTGAGGAAGATGAAAAATTAAAATTTGAACTAATGGAAACAGGTATAAAGGTTATTGATTTGCTGTCTCCTTTGGTCAAAGGTTCAAAGACCGGCATATTAGGCGGCGCAGGCCTTGGTAAAACAATATTGATACTGGAAATTATTCATAATGTCATAACAAAACACCAAGGCACATGCGTTTTCGCAGGCGTTGGCGAACGTATAAGAGAAGGTAATGAATTGTATTACGAATTTGTGCGAACAGGCCTCCTGGAGCGCTCTATAATGGTGTTCGGCCAAATGAATGAGTCATCAGGCGCGCGTTTTGATACTGCGCATACAGGCGTCGCGATAGCGGAGTCTATACAAAAACAAGGCAAGCAGGTATTGTTTTTTATTGATAATGTTTTCAGGTTTGCGCAGGCAGGCGCCGAGCTTTCGGCATTATTAGGCAGGATCCCGTCGGAAACAGGTTATCAGCCGACATTAACCAGCGAGATAAGCGAATTTCATGAAAGAATCAGGACAAGAGGAGATTCTAGTATTACAGCAGTAGAAGCAGTATATGTCCCGGCTGATGATATTACAGATCCTGCTGTTGTCGCGATTTTCGCGCATTTAGGTTCAGTGTTGGTGCTTTCGCGCGAATACGTCCAGCGCGGCCTGTATCCCGCCGTTGACGTACTTCAGTCAAGTAGTAGTTTTATAGACCCGCATATAGTCGGCAAAAAACATTTTGATGTAGCGCAGGATGTAATAAGGCATTTTCAGAAATATCAGGACCTTCAGCGCATAGTTTCTATTATAGGCAAGGAAGAGCTGGCAAAACAGGAACGCATTATTTTTGAGCGCGCGATAAAATTACAAAATTTTCTTACTCAGCCGTTTTTCACAGGCGAGGCATACACCGGAGCAAAGGGAATTTATGTAACGCTTGAGCAGACAATAGCCGGATGCGAGCAGATAGTTTCAGGCAGATACGACATGGTACCGGAAGATAAGTTTTATATGATAGGGGCGTTGACAGAAGAAGTAAGAAAGTAAAATTACCTTACCAGCTGCGGGGTCTGGTAATTGGTAGAAAAATAAAAGGCGGAAGAAAATGCCATATAGGTTAAAGCCTTTAGTTAGCGGAGAGGTTTATCATATTTATAATAAAAGTATCGCCGAATTTAAAATATTTAACCGTAATTCTCATTTTACTAGAATAATAAATGCGATTCGTTATTACCAATCAGTAAAACAGGATTTGAGTTTTTCAAATTTCGTTAGAAGGAGCCCAAAAAATTTAGGAACGCATATTTCTATTGATAATAAAAAACTTGTAGAGATAATCGCTTACTGTGTCATGCCTACGCATCTGCATTTGATTTTAAAACAATTAGAAGACAACGGCATCTCAATTTTTATGAACAAGATGTTAAACAGCTACTCGCACTATTTTAATATTAAACATGAGAGAAAAGGCCCGTTGTGGGAGGGAAGGTTCAAAAATGTATTGGTTGAAAAAGATGAATACCTGCTTCATTTAACGAGATATATACATTTGAATCCTGTTACAGCCTACCTTGTTAATAAGCCCGAGGAGTGGCCGGCATCTTCATATGGAGAATATTTACAAGTTGTCGAGGAAAAAGATAAAATCTGTAGTTATAACGAAATTTTAGAAATTGATTCGCACTCATATCGCGAATTTACTGAAGACAGAATTTCTTATCAAAGGGAGTTGGCGAACATAAAGCATTTGATAATGGATTAGCTATCGTTTACCAGCTGCGGGGTCTGGTAGACGGTGGCAGGAGAATAAAGAGGAAAAGATATGGCGAAAATAGGGGATATGCTTGTTCAGAAAGGTTTTTTAACTGCTGAACAGCTTGAATCAGCGCTTAAAGAAAGCAAGATAACCGGCGAGATTATCGGCAAGGTTTTAATAAATATGAAACTTGTTACTCAAGCCCAGCTGTTGGAGGCGCTTGCCGAGCAGTTAGGCCTTGTTTTTTATCCGCACCTTAAAAATATAACTGTTTCAAATGATATCTTAAAGGCAGTGCCCGCGAAATTTGTTTGGCATTATAAATTTATGCCGCTTTCTATTAAAGGCAAATTTCTTACTATTGCCATTTCAGACCCCCTGGCTGTTTGGCCTATGGAAGACCTGAAACTTCATTTAGGCTTTGATGTACAAAGAGTTTTATGCCCTGAAGATGAAATACTTGCCGCTATTAGGCGCTATTATGGAATAGGCGCAGAGACAGTGGAAGAGATTTTAACTCAGCAAGGCCCGTCGCAGGTTCAGCAGAAACAAAAACATGAAGAAGTTGAAGACCTTGAAAGGACAGCGCAGGATGCTTCAGTTATCAAGCTGGTTAATCAGATATTGTCAGAAGCAATAGGTGCCAGGGCAACTGATATACATATAGAAAGTTATCGTAATAAAGTCCGTTTACGTTACCGGATAGACGGCATACTTTATGATATGCGTGTGCCTGAACAGATAAGGTACCTGTATCAGTCTATTGTATCGCGCATAAAAATACTTTCAAATCTTGATGTAGTAGAAAGGCGCCTGCCGCAGGACGGCCGCGCCATAATAAAGATACAGGAAAAACAGGTTGACCTAAGAATTTCCATAATACCGTCTCTTTACGGCGAGAATGTTGTTATAAGGATTTTGCCGGTGCATCTATTGTTAAATCTGGATGACCTTGGTTTTTATCCGGAAGACTTAAAGAAGATGGATTATCTTATGAAAAAGCCGCACGGCGTGACACTTGTTACAGGCCCGACTGGAAGCGGAAAAACCACAACCCTTTATGCCTGTCTTACAAAACTTAATAAAGACGCGGTAAAGATAATTACTATTGAAGACCCTATTGAATATGAATTGATGGGCGTAATGCAGATACAAATAAAACAGGATATAGGTTTTACATTCGCGAACGCTTTGCGAAGTATATTGCGCCATGACCCTGATATAATGATGATAGGAGAAATTAGAGACCTTGAGACAGCAGAGCTGGCTATACGCACAGCTTTGACAGGCCACCTGATTTTTTCAACTTTGCACACTAATGACGCATGCAGCGGCGCAACAAGGCTTTTGGATATTGGCATAGAGCCGTACCTGGTTGCCTCGTCGGTAAACGCGTTTATATCTCAAAGGCTGGTTAGGATGATTTGCCCGAGCTGTAAGGAAGAATTAAAGGAAAAGGATTCTTTGCCGGAATCTTTAAGAAATATAAAAATATATCACGGAAAGGGCTGTGAAAACTGCCAGTTTATAGGTTACAAAGGCAGAAGCGCAATATATGAAATACTTATAGTTGATGAGCATATACAGGAATTAATTTTAAGCAAGGCGTCATCCTCCCAAATCAGAAAAAAAGCCATGGAGTTAAACTTTAAGACATTGCGCGATTCTGGGATAGAGAAAATAAAGCAGGGTATGACTACGCCTGAGGAAGTGTTTAGAGTGACGGAGTTCGGGGAAGAATTATAACTATGCCGAAATATTATTATAAAGCAAAAAAAGGCTTAGAAGACGCGATAGAGGGCACTATTGAAGCCCACGACCAGCAGGAGGCTTTAAACAGGCTGGTTACTCAAGGCTTGTTTCCTATAATAGTCAAAGAGGCTGTTACAGTTGACCAGCCTCAGAATAAAGCCAAGAAGCCTGTAAAAAAAATAAAAAAACGAATCGGCTCAGCTGATATTTTGAATTTTACGCAAAAACTTACCACATTAGTCCGGGCTAAAATGGACCTTTTGGCAAGCCTTAAAATACTTTATGAGCAGACCGAGAATCCGAGTTTTAGAGAAGTGATTTCTCAAATACATGAATACACAAGGGCAGGCAAAACATTTTCAGAATCGCTGGGCCTTTTTCCTAAAATTTTCTCGCCCTTATTTGTGAATATTGTTAAATCAGGCGAAGTCTCGGGCCGTATGGATTTTGCTTTAGAGCAGATTAATGAGTTTCTATCGCAGGAGGAAAGCCTGAAAACAAAAATAAAAGTGGCCCTGGCATATCCCACTTTACTTTTATTGATAGGCGTGGCAAGTATATATGTGCTTATGAATTTTGTTGTCCCGAAGCTTATGCCTATATTTACCAGCGTTGGTAAGGATCTGCCGCTTATTACAAAGATAATTTTAAACATAAGCATGTTTTCAAACAAGACGTGGATTTTCGGCGTTGCTATATTCGCGGGTTTCGCGGTATTTATTTATCAAAAACGCGACAGCGAAATGCTGAAAAATGCCGTAAGAAATATTAAGTCTGAACTGCCTTTGTTAAAAAACCTTTATAAAAATCAGGAGCTTGCGCATTTTTCAAGGTCTTTGGGGCTTTTATTAAATAGCGGTGTTGTCGCCCTTAAATCCCTGGAAGTCGCTACCCTTACTGTAGAAAACCCTAAGCTTAAAAAAGAATTGTCCAAAGTTTATGAACAAGTCGCGGCAGGCGAAAGCCTGTCAAGGAGCATGGGCCAGAATACAAGCCTGCCTGTTTTTTTTATCAAAATGATAGCCATAGGAGAAGAATCAGGCAGGCTCGGCGAGGTTCTGGCTGAAATTACGCATTCGTATTCACAGCAGATAGAATCAGACGTAGCTATGGTCAGCTCTTTATTGGAGCCTATACTAATTTTAGGGCTTGGGCTTGTATTAGGGACTATAGTGCTGGCAATTTTACTGCCGACTTTTCAGGTAACGCAATTAGCACATTAAGTATGGTATGTCATCCTGAGCGAAGCGAAGGATCTCGGAATGCTTGTTAGATCCTTCGGTCGCCTGCGGGCTCCCTCAGGATGACATAGAAATGGTAAAATTATGATAAAAGTACCGATAGGCATAGAGATAGGCGAAAGGTTCCTTAAAATAATCGCGTCCAGGCCGCTTAAACAGCCGGGCATGGCAGATTGTATTGTAGAGCCTATTTCGTCTTTATCTGATGTCCAGATAGCAAAATTAATAGAAGAAACCCTGCATAAAGCGGAAATACAGCCTTCCTCTGTAACTATTTCAATGCCGCGCAATTCTGTAACAGTCAGAAACCTGCATCTGCCGTCGCAGGATGAAAAAGAGATTGAGCAGATGCTTCAACTGCATATAGGAAGAATCGTGCCTTACAGAAAAGAGGAAATAATATTTGATAGTATTTTCCTGGGCGCTGATTCAATGGGTTACGCAAAAGAGATTGTCGCTATTGTGCATATTGATACCATTAGAAGGCAGACGAAAATAGTAGAAGCCGCGGGATTTTTTCCCGAGCAGATAATATTAAGTTCTTACGGCGCGTGGCAATCGGTTATGGCGCGTTTTAAAAATCAGATAACTCCTACAGATATATATCTTTTGCTGGATGTGGACTCTGCTTATGTGGATTTTATTGTTTTTAACCGCGAGTCTATTCTTTTTACCAGAAGTATTAACGTAGAATCTAAGGATGGCATGAATAGCCAGGAAATACCCCGCATTATCGGTGAGATAAGGCAGTCTGTGGTAATGTTCGGCAATGAAGAAGGCAACAAGAACCTGGTGAAAATATTTGTTTGCGGGTCAGAGGCTGTTACAGAGTTGTATAACACAATGAAGCCTGATTTTGATATTCCTATTGAGTGCGCGCCATATATATGCCCGGAACAAGTTTTAAAGGCGAAAAAAAGAGAGATACCGCCTTATGTTTCGCTTAGCGCGGTATCGCAGGTAATGCTTGGCATAAGCGGCAAGAAGATAGCATTTACGCTTCCTGAGATACAAGCGCGCAAGTCCATCAAAGAAAAAACAAAAGAATTAACTGTGCTCGGGACTATGATTGTTTATATGTTGACAGCTTTATTGGTTTTTTTCATCGGGATTTCCCAGAGCAACGAAACATACATGAAAAAAATATCCCAGCAAAACATTGCTTTAGAAAAAGATGTAGGCGACCTTGCTGATAAATATAAAAAGACTGAATTTATAAAAACTTTTATAAAATCAAGAAAAGCCCCTTTGATTTTTATGTCGGAATTACAGAAAAATATGCCGGCTGAAATATCTATTACATTAATAGTTATAGACGACCAGAACAAAGTAACACTGCGCGGCCAGAGCAGGCAGTTATCCGATACGTTTAAATTTATAAACGCGCTTGAAGGCACAAAATATTTTAAGAAAGTTGTCACTAAATATACACGCAGTAAAAAGGTTAAGGATAAAGAGGTTACTGATTTTGAAATTAATTTTGACATTGATATCGGAGTTTAGCGAGCTATGATAGAATTTAAGCGTAGAGAAAAAATAATAGCAGCGGTGATAGGTGGCGTAATATGTATATTTTTGTTTGAAAAATTCTTTTTTTCCGGCGTGCGCGGCAGGGCAAAAAATATACACCAGAAGATACGCCTGGAAGAGGCGAATCTTAAAATTAATGTCCAGCTTGAAAAAGATAAAGACAAGATAATTAAAGAGTGTGATGCCTATAAAAGCTATTTTCAAGTGGAGCCTGATACTCCTGACAGGCAGGTAGTCGGCATGTTTCTGAAAGAACTGGAAAAAATGGCGCAGGAGGCAGGGCTGTCTATCGGCAGCCTGAACCCGCAGATTGAATCAGAGATGGTTGAGAATCGCAAGAAATATAAAGCAGAGATGCGCGCGGAAGCAAATAGCGAGCAGTTATGCAATTTTTTATATAAGGTTCAGAGCAGTAAACTGTTGATGAAGATAAACAAGTTGTCTGTATCGCCGAAAGACGAAGAGGCAACAGCCTTAAAGCTTGAGATGGCAATCATAATGGTGCTGCCTTAATTTGTCATCCTGAGCATTTTATTTGTCATCCTGAGCCCTTCGCTGCGCTCAAGGGTAAACTCCGCGAAGGATCTAGGAATGCTTGTTAGATCCTTCGGTCGCCTGCGGGCTCCCTCAGGATGACATATGTTTGAAGTTGTTCCTTAGTAATGAAGAATATGAAAAGAGCTTTTACACTTGTTGAGTTAATGGTAGCGGTTTCGATTTTAGCTATAGGCATAATTCTTGTGCTTAGGTCATTTTTGTCGGCGTCTGATGCCTTGGATATCAGCCGCGCCAAGATAGAGGCAACGAAATTTCTGGAAAATAAGATGAGCGAGCTTGAAGAGAGCGCGAAATTAGATTCAGGCGTTGAAACTTCAGAAGTTCAGGAGCAAGCTGTTTTTTTAAACCGTGATGCAACATATATAGCAAGTATAACGCCTGCTGGAGAAACCGGTGAAAGCGAAGCAGAATCAAAAACTTACAATCAGGTGAGCTTGAGCCTTTCATGGAAACAGTCTAATAAGGAGCGCGATGCGCAGATTAACACATATATGCCGAACAAGAAAAAATAAATACAGAAAAGGTTTCACGCTTGTTGAGACTGTTATTGTAGCCACAATATTTTCTTTTGTCGCCTTAGGGATAGCGACAAGTTTTGTATCAGGCATGAAGCTTTGGTCAAGGGCAACAGAAGGCGGTTTCGCCAAGCAGGAAATACTCTTTAACTTAGAGAAGATTACCAAAGACCTGCGCCAGATTGTTAATATCGGTTCAATAGGATTTGATGGCACCGGCGAAGAATTTTCCTTTGCTTCAGTGGAAAACGATTCTGTTGTTAAAATTACATATAAATTTATACCTGCGGAGAAAATATTAGTCAGGAAGTCTATAGCTTTGAAAGATGTCCTTGACGGCAAAGAAAAAGAGGAAAGCGCCGGCTTGGAGAGAAAGTTTTTGCCGTTAGAAACTTTTTCTTTACAGTATTTTTGTTTTGATTCCGAGGCAGATACTTATGTGTGGAGAGACGCTTGCGTTAAGGATAAAGATATATTTGTGGCTGTCAGATTAGAAGGGAAATTTCAAGAAAATGATTTTAAGAAAACGGTTTTCATACCTATATTTTCCTGAAACAGGCAGTATACTCATTATTTGTATGTGGGTTTTGGTTTTCTTTTCTGTGCTTAGCGCGGGTTTGTATAACGCGGTTTCTTCGTGGATAAAAATTTCCAAGGTTATGGAACAAAGGGCTGTTGGCTATTATCTTGCAAAGGCGGCCTGTATTTATATCCAATCAGAGAGAAAACTGGATACTGATTCGTATGATACTTTATATGAGTTGAGAGAAAAAAAAGAAAAAGAAATCAACCGCGGCAAGTTTACCTACATTCTTATAGATGAAGATAGCAAAATTAATATTAATACAGCTTCAGCTGAAATTTTATCAAGGCTGCCAAGCATGACAAAGGATTTAGCAAAGGCGGTTAACGAATCTGTTTTGAAGCCGTTTAATTTAAAAGAAGAAATTTTGCTGGTAGACGGGATTAATAAAGAAATATTTGACAGCTGCAAAGATTTTATTACTGTTAATTCAGGAGGTGGGGTAAATATAAATACCGCACCCGGCGAAGTACTGTCTGCCTTGGGCTTGGATGAGCAGATAGTTTCTTCAATAAAAACATTTCGCGCAGGCGATGATAAAGAAGAGGCCACTAAGGATGATAAGATTTTTGAAAATGCAGGAGATGTAATATCAAAATTGCGCGGTGTGATGTCTTTTTCTGAAGCGCAGGAAGCGGCTATGCTGCAGCTTATCAGCAGCGGGCTTATAATCACGGCTTCAAATTATTTTTCAATACAGTTAGATACATATATAATGAATAGGCTTGCTGTAAAGTATGATATAATATTCGGCGCGGGCGTTATAAGGCAATGGAGAGAATACTAAAGTAAAAAACAGTAGGAAAGTAAAACAGTAGGAAAGTATAATAAAGTATAAGAGTGGGGGTATAATATGAAAAATAAAGGTTTTACACTTGTAGAGTTGATGCTGGTTGTTATAATTATAGGTGTCTTAGTGGCTATGGTTGTCCCTCGTATGGCAGGCAGGTCTGAACAGGCAAGATCCGCGGTTGCCAAGACTGATATAGACCTTAATATTGCCACAGGCTTAAAGCTTTATGAACTTGATAACGGAGTTTTTCCTACAACAGAAGAGGGCTTAGAGGCTTTATTAACTGCTCCGAGTTCTGCTAAAAACTGGAAAGGCCCGTATCTTGAAAAGAAACCTATTGACCCATGGGGCAATACTTATCATTATAAAAGCCCCGGCACCCATAAGGCGGATTATGATTTGTTTTCTACAGGCAGAGACGGGGTTGAAGGAAATACGGATGATGTAAATAATTGGGAGTCATAATGAACAAGGCATCTGTTTTTATTTTTACAGCGTTGATATTTTTGGCGCCTGTATCTTATTGCGATGACGATATAAACAGCCCGCAAATAATGAGAGTTGATGGCCAGGCGGCCTCAATAGATTGGGTTAAATCAACATTAGTAGTTAAGCTTAGCAACGATGAGATAACTTTTTATGTGCCGGATGATGCCAAGATTACCAAAGGCCCGGATGAGATCCCATTGTCAGAGATAGAAAATTTTGATTATGTTACAGTGCAGTATTATGATACTTCCCCGGGGCCATTGAAAGCTGTTAATATATCAATACGCACCGCTATATATACATACGATTAGAAAGTATTTTTTTCTTGACAAAATGATACTAATATGGTATCATTACACAGAGTGAAAGGAGATGATGTTATGGATATTACAATTAAATATATGATAAGGCCGGTTGCTCATTGTAAAGGCGGCTGTAGTCCTTTGTCCCGGGCATGACATAAAACTGCCCAACGAGGACTTATAATATGAAACTTATTACGCGCGACACTGATTATGCTATAAGGGCGCTATGTTTTATTGCAAAAAATGAAGGCAGGATTGTTTCTGTTTCTGGCCTGGTTAAGGCGGTTGGAGTGCCAAGGCCGTTTATAAGGAAGATACTTCAGATACTAAATAAGAAAGGACTGCTTATATCATATAAAGGAAAAGGCGGCGGTTTCAGACTTAATCGTGTTCCGGTAGATATGAATGTGCTTGAACTTATAGAAGCCTTCCAGGGGCCGTTTGAGCTTAGTGAGCATAAGTTTAAAGGTAGAGCCTGCCTGTATATCAAAAAATGCAGGCTTAGAGAAAAAATTTGCAAAATAGAAAAGCAGCTTGCTATCAAATTAAGGAATATTACCATTGCATCATTGATAAAGTAAGTAAAAAACAGTAGAAAAGTAGGAAAGTAAAAAAGTAAAGGGGAAATATGGCGAAACGCAAGATTATTAAGATAGACGAAGAAAAGTGTAATGGTTGTGGGCTATGTATACCGAATTGCCATGAGGGCGCGCTTAAAATAATAGATGGTAAGGCGCGGCTTATCAGCGATATGTTTTGCGACGGACTTGGCGCATGCCTTGGCCATTGCCCGCAGGGAGCAATAACAATAGAAGAAAGAGAGGCTGTTGATTTTGACGAAAAAAAGGTAATGGAACATGTTGCGAAACATAGCCATGAAGGCATGTCAGGGTGTCCTGGAGCAAGAGTTATGGACTTTACTGGCAGTAAAAAAGATTCTAAGGATGAAAGCGGCAATAGGCAGTCACAATTAAGGCAATGGCCTATACAGTTGCACCTTGTGCCGCCAACAGCCCCGTATTTTCAAAAAGCCGACGTGCTTTTATCAGCAGACTGCGTTGCTTATGCCTTGGCGGATTTTCATAAGAATTATCTTAAAGGTAAAAGCCTCGCGATAGCATGCCCTAAATTGGATGAAGGGCTTGATGTGTATGAAGAAAAAATACGGTCGCTGATAGATGATGCCAAAGTAAATACTTTGACTGTGATGACTATGCAGGTGCCTTGCTGTTCAGGCTTAGTTGCTTTGGCTAAAAAGGCGCTAAGTTCCGCAAAGAGAAAGATTCCTATTAAATCAATAGTGGTTAGCCTGCAAGGCAGTATTCTTTCAGAAGAATGGGTGTAGGATCCTTCGGCCGCTTTGCGGCCTCAGGATGACATTATACAGGCAAAAAGTAGTTGCTATATTGCCTGTTTTGGTGTATTGTATGAATGGTAAATAGAGGGGTTTTATGACAGAGTTAAGGCCAAAAGTATCTATTATAGGTTGCGGTAATGTAGGCATGCGCTATGCGTATGCCCTTATGATTAAAGGCATAGCGCGCAAGATTGTTATTATAGATATTGATAAAAAGCGGCTTGAAGGCGAGGTAATGGATTTGTCGCACGGAGCGCCCTATATATCTCCGGTTGCGGTTGCTGCAGGAGATTATGCTGACTTGGCAGGTTCGGAATTAGTTGTTATTACAGTAGGCAAAAAACAGCTTCCTGCCCAGACCAGGATAGACCTTGCCAGAGATAACGTAGATTTATACCGTAAAATAATACCGCAGATAACAAAATATGCCCCAAACGCAATACTTTTAATAGTCAGCAACCCAGTTGATGTGCTTTCATATGCCGCTTATAAGATTTCAGGCCTGCCATCTGACAGGGTAATAGGTTCAGGCACTGTATTAGACAGCGCAAGGTTTAGGTACCTCATAGCGAAACACTGTAATGTTGATTCGCGCAATATTCACGGATATATACTTGGCGAGCATGGCGATACTGAATTCCCTGTTTGGAGCAAAACCATGATAGGCGGGGTTCTATTTAGTGACTATTGCAGTGTGTGCAAAAAAAATAAAGGCTGTAAGCATAATGAAGAAATGGAAAAGATTTTTCTTGAAGTGAAAAATTCTGCCTATAAAATAATAGAAAGAAAAGGTGAGACTTCATACGGTATAGGGCTTGCCTTAACAAGGATAACGCAAGCCATATTAAAAGATGAAAACGCGGTTTTGCCTGTGTCGTCTTTAGTAAAAGGTTATCTTGGTGTCAAAGATGTTTATTTGAGCCTTCCCGCGATAGTCCATAAAACAGGTATAAGAGAAATCCTGGAGCTGGAATTAAACGCGCAGGAAAAAGAGTATTTTAAAAATTCCGCGGCAGCTATTAAGAGTGTAATAAAACAAGCCGGGTTATAATATTTCAAGGTAAATTATGACATTGTTTTATATAATTATAAGTATTTCGCTGGTCAGCATACTTTCTTTGGTTGGAATATTTACATTTTTCATAAAAAAGCAGTCTCAATTAGACAAAGTGCTTTTTATGATGGTGAGTTTTGCGGTAGGGTCTTTGCTGGGCGCCGCGTTTCTTGATATATTGCCCGAGGCATTTGAAGCAACGGGTTCCGGAAGCTTAATTTTTGTTGTATTTGGCATAATGTTGTTTTTTATTGTCGAGAAATTTTTATTCTGGCGCCACTGCCATAAAGGCGAATGCATGGTTCATACATTTAATTATATGAATCTTTTAGGCGGCGCGATACATAATTTTATAGACGGTATGATAATTGCGACAGCTTTTATCGCAGGCGCTTCTTTAGGGATAATAACAACAATAGCGATAATATTGCACGAAATACCGCAGGAGCTGGGCGATTTTGGGATATTGTGTTATGGAGGGTTTTCAAGAACAAAGGCGTTGTTGTGCAACTTTCTTACTGTGCTGACAGCTTTTCTCGGGGCATTTTTTGTATATATATTTTCAGCGCAGTTAAAAGATTTTACAGGCAATATGCTGGGATTCGCGGCAGGAGGTTTTATATATATCGCATGCACAGACCTTATGCCGGAGCTGGGTAAGGAGCCTTCTATGAAAAGGTCTCTTGTGCAGTTTACACTTATTTTCTTTGGTATATCTGTAATATGGTTTGCTAAGACGTTGTTTAAATAGCGTTTCTTTTGTCATTCTGAGGGAGCCCGCAGGCGACCGAAGAATCTAACAAACATTTCTAGATCCTTCGCTTCGCTCAGGATGACAAAAAGACTAGGAAATTTTAATGGATTTAAATGTTTTGCATAACATAAGCTACGGGATGTATATTGTTTCTTCGAATATCGGCAAGCGGCTTAACGGCCAAATAGTAAATACCGTATTTCAGATAACAAGTGAACCGGTAGTTATAGCTATAAGCATAAGCAAAACAAATTTTACACACGAATTCATAGAATCAAGCGGAAATTTCAGCGTTTCAATATTAAGTGAAGAAACGCCTTTAAGTTTTATTGGTAAGTTTGGATTTAAAAGCGGCAGGGCTATAGATAAATTCAGAGATGTAAAATTTAAATTGTCTGATAACGACTGTCCGGCAGTTCTTGATTACGCTTTAGGGCATTTGTTCGCGAAGGTTATAAATAAAATAGACTGCGGGACTCATACGCTATTTTTAGGCCAGATATACGCAAGCGAATTACTTAAAGAAGGTAATCCTATGACATACGCGTTTTATCATCAAGTTAAGCATGGCACAACGCCGCAGGCCGCGCCTACTTTTATAAAAGATGAAATGATGCCTAAAAAATTGGAGACAAATATGAAAAAATACAGATGTGTTGTATGCAATTATATTTATGACCCTGCTGTAGGCGATCCTGACGGTAACATAGCGCCGGGTACGCCGTTTGAAAAAATACCTGATAAATGGATTTGCCCGGTGTGCGGCGCAGGAAAAGACCAGTTTGTCCCGGAGGAATAGAACATGAAGCCCGTAGAGATAAAAAAAGGCGTTTATTGGGTTGGCGTAGTTGACTGGAATGTAAAAAATTTTCACGGCCATACATATACAACAGCAAGAGGCACGACTTATAATGCGTATCTGATTGTTGACGAAAAGATAGCCCTGGTTGATACTGTTTATGGCCCGTTTGCCGATGAATTGATAGCCAGGATTAAGGAAATAATTGATCCTTCAAAAATAGATTATATAATAGCCAATCATGTTGAGACAGACCATTCAGGCGCTTTGCCTGTTATAATGAAGTTGTGCCCTTCGGCGAAAGTCTACGGAACGCAGAAATGTAAAGAAGGCCTTCAGAAAAATTATTACCTTAATCTTGATTTTCAGACAGTTAAAACAGGCGATAAACTGAATTTAGGCAAAAAGACACTTACTTTTATAGAGGCGCCAATGATACACTGGCCTGATAGCATGTTTACTTATTGCCAGGAGCTTGAGCTTTTACTGCCTAATGATGCTTTTGGCCAGCATTACGCGACAGCTGAAAGATTTGATGATGAAGTTGACCAGGCAGAGCTTATGGACGAGGCGAAGAAATATTACGCTAATATTCTTTGGCCATTAAGCCAGATTATACTGAAAAAAATAGAAGATGTAGTGAAATCCGGCTTATCCATAAAGATGATAGCTCCAAGCCATGGGATAATATGGCGTAAAGACCCGATGAAGATAGTAAATTCTTATATGTCGTGGGCTAAAAATGAGGTAAAGCCTAAAGTAACCATTGTTTACGAGACTATGTGGGGTTCAACTGAAAAGATGGCAAGGAGCATTGCGGAAGGCATAAAAGATAAAGGCGTAAGCATTAAATTTTTTGACATCGCTCAATCTGACCGTACTGAAGTAATCAAAGAGATGCTCGACAGCAAAGGTTTTATAATAGGTTCTTCCACACATGATAATGATACGCTTCCGACGATTGCCGGTTTTCTGGAGTTTCTTAAAGGCCTTAAGCCAAAAGGCAGGGTTGCATGCGCGTTTGGCTCATATGGGTGGGGAAGAGGGGCTGCTAAAAATATAGAAGAGAGTTTAAAAGAAGCAGGCGTAGAAATTACTCAATTGCCCATGGAAGTTCAATATGTGCCTGATGCCGGGGAATTGAAGCGCTGTTACGAGTGGGGCAGTAATTTTGCGGGCAAGATATTATAAAGGAGGCAAAAATGGGGCCTATAGAAGCTTTGGAGCTTGCTTTGTCTAAGGAAACAGAAACGATGCAGTTGTATGATAGATTTTCTGTTGATTATCCGGCGGCAAAGGATATATTTATATTTTTATTAGCAGAAGAGCAGAGGCATAAAAAACTTATAGAAAAAAAGATAGAAGAGTTAACAAGATAATCGGAGGTGAGGAATGGGAAAAAAAGCAAGAGAAATAGCGGGAATTGATTTGAAGGATTTGATTAAAGATCTTAATAAGGCTTATTGCGATGAATGGCTGGCTTATTATGCGTGGTGGTATATGGCGCAGGCCGTAGAGGGTAAAGGTTATGAAGATATGGCTGAATTTTTAAATAAGATAGCCAAAGACGAGCTTGAACACGCAACAGAACTTGCTGAAAGGATTATAGAATTAGGCGGTTTACCTATAAATAATATTTCAGAACTTGCGAAGAACGCTAACGCGCCTTATCCCGGCGTAATGAAGGGTTTGTCAGATTACGACGAGATTATTAAGATTGTAACAACGGCTGAAGCAGGCGCGATAGATGTGTATAACAAAATAGCAAATAAAACATTTGGCAAAGATCATGATACTTACCAGCTCGCCACTCATATTTTGGGCGAGGAAATAGGCCATGAAGAGTTGTTTGAAAATTTGAAAGGATAAATTTCTTAACTTGACAAAAATGACATTGTCAAAAATGTAAAGTTACGGAGGCGGAGATGGATATTTATGTATGCAAAGTATGCGGGTATGTTTCTTTTGGCAGCGCGCCTGATAATTGCCCGGTTTGCCATGCGCCAAAGACAGCTTTTTTGCTGGACAACGCGGCGATAAAAAAACCAATAGACGCGAAAAACCTGAATGATTCCGAAAAAAAACATATTCCTGTAATAAATATTGTCAAAAAATGCGGCCTGGTTGGCCCTGGCTGTGTTGATGTGAACATAAAAATAGGCGAAGTACTGCATGTAATGGAGGCAAAACACTTTATAATGTATATTGATGTTTATCTTGACAACAGTTTTATCGCGCGCTACCATATGGCGCCGGAAAAATTAAATCCTGTCCTGGGCATACATCTTAAGGCAGATAAAGGCAAAATTCTGGCGCTTGAAAATTGTAATATTCACGGTCGATGGATTAACGAGATGGAGCTGTCATCCTGAGTGATTTTACCGTAATCCGTCTCTAACACATTGAAAATAAATGAGTTAAAACGTGGTGCCTGTCACCGAAAAAAGAGAAATCTTATATGGCGAATATATTTTCAGGAAGCGAAATAATAGAGCTTGGCGTTCAGATAGAAAAGAACGGCAAGGATTTTTATGAAACTGTTTTTTCAAATTCAAAAAACGAAGCGGCAAAGAAACTTTTTAAATATCTTGCAGGCGAAGAAGAAAAGCATATTGCAATATTTAAAGAATTTTTAGCTGTAACAGAACAATATGAGCCAGCAGAATCCTACGCAGGTGAATATGTTTCTTATATGAAGGCATTAGCCAGCGAGTGCGTTTTTACAAAGAAAAATAAAGGCAAAGAAACGGCTGGCAAAATAAAATCAGACAAAGAAGCGGTAGATGTTGGCATAGGTTTTGAAAAGGATTCGATAATTTTTTACGAAGGCATGAAAAAAGCAGTGTTAGAATATGACCACAAGATTATTGATTATCTGATTGCCCAGGAGCAGGGGCACCTTCGTAGATTAGCAGAATTAAAAGACGCAATATAGAAAGGTATTTATGGCGAAGTCAGTTAAAATTTATAGTACGCCTACATGCCCTTATTGTATAAGGGTGAAACAATTTTTAAAAGATAATAACATTGCGTATGAAGATTATGATGTTTCGCTTGACCAGACAAAGGCCGACGAAATGGTGGCAAAATCCGGCCAGATAGGCGTACCGACGATTGATATTGAGGGAGAGATGATTGTCGGATTTGATAAAGAAAGAATAAAAAAAATACTGGGCCTAATTTAAGATTATGTATGATTTAATTGTAATCGGCGCTGGGCCGGCAGGTATTACAGCAAGCGTATACGCCGCGAGAAAGCGTATGAATTTTGTTGTTATTACAGGCGATATAGGCGGCCAGACAGTATGGAGCGGTAATGTAGAAAACTATACAGGGTATCAATTTATTACAGGCCCTGAACTTGCCGCGAAGTTTGAAGAACATATGCGCCAGTATGAAATAGATGTAAAAGAAAACGAATTTGTAACGGAATTAAAGAAAAACGGAGATATAATTTCTGTTAAAACAGATAAAAATATATATCAGGCGAAAACCGTTATTATCGCATCAGGTAAAAAATCAAAAGAACTTAATGTGCCAGGAGAAAAGGAATTTAAAAATAAGGGCCTTACATATTGTGCCACCTGCGACGGGCCTTTATTTAGCGGCAAAAATGTAGCAGTGGTGGGAGGAGGCAATTCCGCTCTTGACGCGGCCTTACAGCTGATAAAAATCGCAAAACATGTTTATGTTATAAATAATTCCGCTCAATTAGGCGGCGACGCTATAATGCGCTCAAAAGTAGAAGAGAGCGAGATAGCCACAGTTTTTAACAGCGCTAGTGTAGTTAAGATAACCGGCGATAAAATGGTAACAGGCGTTGTAATAGAACGTAGGGGCGGGGTAACCCCGCCCCTACAACAAATCGCCTGCGAGGGCGTATTTGTTGAAATAGGCCTTATTCCTAATTCAGGTTTTGCGAATGATGTTGTTAAAAATGATTCCGCAGAAATTAAAATAAATTGCAATAACCAGACAAATATTCCGGGCGTATTTGCGGCAGGCGATGTTACAGATGTGCCTGAAAAGCAGATAGTTATAGCCGCGGGCGAAGGTTCCAAAGCGGCGTTAAGCGCGTTCAGATATTTAATGCAGAAAAAATAAGGAAGGGGGAGGATAAAATTGAAGGCGAAAGTTGATAAAGATTTGTGCATAGGATGTAGTTTGTGCGTTTCGACATGCTCTGAAGTTTTTAAGATGGTAGATGACAAGGCCGTTGCATATGTAGGCCTTGTTCCAAAAGCAGCAGAGGATAATTGTAAAAAAGCAACAGACGAATGCCCTGTAACAGCGATAATAATCGAATAGGCGGATGGCCGCCATGGGGACAGACGCCAGGTTCGGCGTCTGTCCCCATTATAATTTTTGCCCCCCCCACACATTTACCTACCTTTTTATTTCCTAACATTTTCCTTGACATATGTTTTTCGTAGTGATAATATTTTATTAAGAGGGCATTGTTATGGAAGAAAAAGCCTGCATTATATGCGCTAAATTATTTTCTCCTTCCAAATATAGGCCAGCCGCGCAACAAGTTTGTTCAGACCCCATTTGCCAGCACAAAAGACAATTAGAAAATATGAAGAAATGGCGCCGAGGCAATCCCCATTATTTCAGGCAGGATGAGATAAGGGGCGCTTATTGGCGCGATATGTACAGGCGCAAGATAAAAAGATGGCGTAGAGAACACCCTGAATATTTTAAAAAATACAGGGAAAGGTATAAGGCCCAGCATAAGGAATATATGCGTGAGTATATGAGAAGATACAGAAACACAAAAAGGAGATTGTCAGCGCTTGTGTCAGGCATGCCTATGCCTGCTGATAATATGCCGTTATCTGAACAAGGGCAATCTGAGAATACAAGTGGCTTGTAAGCGCGGCAATTTTTCTTGACACCTAATTTTCTATATGATAAATTGTAATACTAATAGTAATATTATAAGACTAATGTGATAAGCGCCAAACATATAAAGGGAAATTTTTTTGAAAAGACACACACCTATTCTTTTAATTATATTATTAGCATTAATAATTTGTTTAACCGTTAATTTATCCCCTGCCGCAGGCCAGCCTCAAGAATCCGCAGGCAACGCAAATGATTTTCTTATCTTAGTGGATATCCGCGTAGAAAATAGTACTAATACCGCAAGGATTATCCTGCAGACAAACAGGTTTTTTGATTACATAGATTATAATCTTGAAAATCAAACAGGCGGGATAGTATTTGACCCGGCTGAGCCGTTGTATGTAAATATGACAGATGTTAATTTTGATACCAACGGCATAATAAATGAAATAAGGCTGGTAAAAAGTTTTCTCGTCAAGAAAGGATTACCGTTAATTCTTAATGAGGGGTTTTATCCCCTGGATTATATTGTGATAAATTTAAAATCAGATGCTGGCTACAGGATTTCTCAGCGCGCAAATCTGATTGTCATAGATATCGGAGAAAGCAGGCTTGCTTTGCCTGATGAGTTGACGAGCAGTTTTACAATAAAAGATCAAGAAATAACCCAGCCAAAAAAAGAAACAACGCCGGTTTTAGAGCCGCAAGCCGTGGCATCTGATTTTTTGAAGTCGCGCGCTAAATCCGTCATTGCTTCTCCCGCGCCTTTGGCGGCTCGCAATGACGCAAATGTTGTAATGGATTTTAAGACTTTAAGAGATCAGATTTTAGAAAAAGCGCTTTCAGCGAAAACGCCGATTATAAACCTGCCGCAGGGTAAAAATTTATACAGTTTTAATGACTGCCTTCAAATAGCCACTGTAAATTCTATGCAGCTTACAATCGCTGAAGAAGATATTAAACTTAATGATATGAAAATAAATGAAGCCAAACGCGGGCTTTATCCTACGGCAACCGCGAAATATACCACATCAAGCGGAAAAGCGCAGGACGTTGAGTTTACAGAAAAAACTTATGGCATGCAAGTAGAACAGCCTATTTATTATGGCGGAAGGCTTAAGCTGACTTTAAAACAGGCACAGATAAACCGTCAGGTTGCGCAAGCAAAGTATGACAAGGCGCAGGCTGATGTTATATCTAAGATTACTGAAACATTTTATAATTTCGCCACAGCCCAGCTTAATCTGGTAGATCAGAAAGGCCTGCTTTTTGAATCACGCAATATGCTGTCTTTAGCTCAAAAAAAATACGAACAGGAATTAACTACAAAGCTTGAATTGCTGAATGTTGAATCGCAGTGCAATCAGATAGATTATCAGATGTCTGTTGCGGCAAAAGATGTTGATATAGCCAGGACAAACCTGCTTCAGGCTATGAGCGCTGACCCGCAAGCCGAAATAAAAGTTGGTATGCCGCTTGATTACAAAGAGAATATCATAGACCTTAATAAATGCCTATTTTTAGCGTATAAGAACAGGCCTGAATTGCATATGAATGAATTGCTTGAAGAGGCCGCGGGGTATGAACAAAAAATCGCTAAGTCAAAAGATGACATCAAAGTTGATTTTACAGGTTTTATGGGCCAATCAGGGAGCGCTTATGTTACAGAGCCTCTGAATATGGGAAGCGATTGGTTTGTCGGAGTTAAGGCCAGTAAGCCGTGGCTTGGCAATACCGGTTCTTATAATTTTACGCAGAATAAAACAAGCCCTAAATTGGGCCAGGATAGCAGGACGCAGTCTAAGAGCAATTCGTTTGAACTGGGGCTTCTTAATAATCTTACAGGTTATTCAGAAAAACAATCCGCGTTAATAGGAAAATTAAAAGCAGAAAACGAACTTATAGAAATAGAAAAATCTATTAATACTGAAGTGCGCGAGACGTATAATAACTATGAGAAGGCTGTATTGCAGATACAGAATACCCAGGAAAAAATAAGGTTCAGGCAGGAAGAATTAAAGGTATTGCAGTCGCAGGCTGACCTGAATGAAGCTACGTTATCGCAGGTGCTTGATGCGATGGTAAAATTAAATGATGAGAAGGCGTTGTATCATCAGGCGATAGCCAGCTACAAGACAGCGTTGGCAAATTTAAATAAAGCAATCGGCTTAATGGGATATTTTGACTAGAGGTGTGAATGCGTGTCATTCTGAGGGAGCCCGTAGGCGACCGAAGAATCTAACAAACATTCCGAGATCCTTCGCTTCGCTCAGGATGACATATGTTTAGGGATTTTATGCTTGTTATAAACGATTGAGGTGAATGATGGCTAATGTTAAAAAAAGATTTGATGGTTGGATAGTAGTCGGGGTTGTTATAGCCGCGTTGGTATTGATGTTTGTTGTGTTTGCGGCTCCGCTGGCAGAATATGTCTGGAAGATATTTCCCGGCGTAGAAAAGATTTCGTTTGTATCCAAGATTTTAAAAGAAAAAGTGGTAAAACAGCCGTCATCTGAAACCGCAGGCGAAACAGCAAAGCCCGGGGCCAGCGAGGGGGCAGGGGCCGCGCAGGAAGAGAATAAGGTTGTGCCTGTAGTTATTTTTAAGGCCGCAAAAAGCGATTTTGAGGATATGCTTCCTGTTATGGGCGCTATAAAAGGTTTTAAGGAAATAGAGCTTAGATTTGAGAATAATGGTGTTATAGACGCGATAAATTTTAAAGAAGCCGATTTTATAAAACGAGGTGATACGATAGCAGTTTTGAGCCAGCAGGATGCGATATTGAAGCTTGAATATTCCCAGTCAAAACTTAAAACAAGCCAGACACAAATGCTTACAGCTAAGAAAAAATTAGAAATACATCAGAAATTATATGAATTAGGTTCTATAATAAAATCAAAATTAGAAGAAGTCGCGCTGGAATATGAAAACGCGAAAAGCCAGGTTGTTTCAGCAGAGAAAGAAGTTGAGTTTGCCAAGCAGGAGATACAGAAGGCATATATAGCTTCCCCTGTGGACGGAATTATGGGCAGCCGCGACGCAGAGCCAGGTGAGTTCGTTACCTCTAATACCAAAGTAGGCACAGTAATAGATATAACAAATGTTTACGCAGAGGTTGGCGTGATAGAAAAAGATATACAGAAAGTTTCATTAGGCCAGGAGGCAACAATCACTGTTGACGCGTATCCTGATAAAGAATTTAAAGGCACAATTGATAATATATTGCCTGTAATAGAGGGCAAATCCAGGACGCTTACCTGCAGGATTAAAATAGCAAATCCTGAAGGCCAGCTTTTGCCTGGTATGTTTGCGCGGGCAATGGTATATGTTTATTCTCAGAAGGGCGCAATAGTTCTGCCAAACCCGAATACTACTTTATATGATAAAAATAAAGACGGTAAATTGGATTCTGTATTTGTTGTTGACGAAAATAATGTTGCCCATCAGAAAGACGTTCAGATAAGTTATCTTACGACAGATAATGCAATAATTTCATCAGGCCTTGAAGAAGGCGAGCAAGTTGTTTCAGAGGCGCGCGCGGAAATAACAGACGGCGCAACTGTTGAGATTTTGGAAACTCAAGAGGGATTGAAGCCTGCTGAACAGCCGGTTGAAGGGCCTGCAGAGGAGAAAGATTTAGTAATGCAATAATAACAATAACTAGGGGGGTTATAGAAACATGGAAGAAAAGAAAGCTAATGTGCAGGGGAACGCAGTTAACAATAAGCAGCCGCAGCAGCCGGAAATAAAAAAGAAAAATTATACACTGCCGTTGATTCTATCGGCGGGTATATTGATTTTAATATCTGTTCTTGTGATGGCAGGCCTTACTAATCAGAAAAAAGTTTCAGAAAGCCAGCCAGCTCCTATACCGCCTGCAGAGCCTGCTCCGATTGTTGATAATGAGCCGGCAAAGGCAGTTGTTGAGCCTACGGTAACAATAATAGAGCCTGCTGTCGCGCCGCCTGTTGTTGAAACAATATCTGGCCAGCCGCCTGCAGAATCAGCGCCTGTTGAATCAATCGTGCCAGAAGTATCTGCTGCGCCTGAAGCGCCGGCTGTTGTTGAAACGCCTGTTGTTTCAGAAGCAACATCTGCGCCTGAAGCGCCGGCAGAAGTACCTTCTGTAACAGAGCCTATTGTAACAGAAGAGCCTGTTCCTGTAACTGCGCCAACAGCAATACCAACTGAAATAGGCGCAACAGAAACTGCTCCTGTAGTAACTGCGCCTGTAGTAACTGCGCCTGAAACACCGGCAGTAACTCCTGTCCAGGAGCCAGTTCAGGTGGAGCCTCCGCAAGACGCGAAAGGTTTTTTTAAGGAAGGCGAAGATTTTTATTATAAAGGCAAATTTGATGATGCGATAAAAGATTTTCAGAAAGCAGTAGAATTAGACCCGAAATACGCAGATGCCTATTGTGAAATGGGTGTTTCATATATGGAAAAAAATGAATGGGATACAGCGGTTAGTGTTTTGAATAAATGCATAGAAATTGATGCCAATCATCCGAAGGCGCAGTATGCTGTCGCAGTCAGCTACGCAAGAAAAACTCAGCCTGATGTAAAGCTGGCAAGGGAGCACTTTGAGACAGCAAAAAAATTAGGCTTTGTGTATCCACAGTGGTTTGAGGATTTTTTAAAGCGCCTTGAATCCGGAGAGCAATTTCCTGCGCAATAACGGGAGAATTTGATGGGTTTACCGGATTTTTCGCTACGACGGCCAGTAACCATATTTATGATTTTTATTGGCGTGATTCTGCTGGGTTTTATTTCGTGGAACCGCCTGCCGCAGGAACTTTTTCCGCCTATTACCTACCCTCAGCTCACAGTAGTAACTACTTATAAAGACGCCGCGCCTGAAGAGATAGAATTGCTTATAACAAAGCCGCTTGAAGAGACTATAGGCACCGTAAGCGGCTTAAAAACCATTAGTTCTATTTCCAAAGAAGAAACCTCAATAATAACAGCTGAATTTAACTGGGGCACAAATATGGATTTTGCTGCCCTGGGAGTGCGCGAGAAAATAGACCTTGTTAAAGAACGCCTGCCTCGCGGCTCTGAAGAGCCGGTTGTGGTTAAATATAATCCTTTCAATCTTCCTGTTATGGTTTTAAACATTACATCAGAAATGCCTCCTGCCCAGCTTATGCAGTTTACGCGCAAAGTAATAAAGAATGAGCTTGAAAAAACAGAAGGTGTTGCTGTAGTGCAGTTAAGCGGCGGCCGTGAGCGTGAAATTTTGGTTGAAGTTGACCAGGGGAGGCTCCAGGCAGCCGGCATATCGGTAGTTTCCATATCAGATGCGTTGAATAAGGCAAACCTAAATTATCCTGCCGGCACTGTTGAGGAGTCGTTTTATGAATACCTTATCAGGACCATAGGAGAATTTAAGGCAGTAAAAGAAATTTCACAGATACCGATTGCAGTTGATGAAAGGCCTTTAAATCTGCGCGAAGAAAATCCTCCGGAACAAGGCATAAGGCCGCCAAAGGAAAAACACACTGAAAAACGCGTCATACTGTTAAAAGATGTCGCAAGGGTAAAAGATACTCTGCAGGAGCAATCCAGCATTTCGCGCTATAACGGAAAAGATACAATATCTTTATCTGTATTGAAACAAGCAGGCGCGAACACTATCTGGGTTGCAAATAATGTAAGAGCAGTGTTAAAAGAGTTAGAAATAAATATGCCTAAGGGTGTAAAAGTTACTATAACTTATGACCAGTCGCGGTTTATACGCGGCTCAATATCCGGCGTCAGCGATGCGGCAATTCAGGGCGGGTTTTTGGCGTTTATAGTGCTTTATTTATTTTTACGCAGAGTGGTATCTTCTTTAATAGTTACCATAACTATACCGATTTCTATTCTTGCCGTTTTTAGTATGATGTATTTTTCAAATATTTCGCTTAATATGATTTCACTCGGCGGCCTTGCTTTGGGCGTAGGCATGCTGGTTGACTGTTCTATAGTTGTTATAGAAAATATATTTCGCCACAGAGAATTAGGCAAAACCCCTAAAGAAGCCAGCGTATTCGCGACAGAAGAAGTTAACGGCGCCATCTGGGGTTCTACCCTGACAACTGTAGTTGTATTCTTACCTATGATATTTGTTGTTGGTGTAGCCGGGCAGTTATTTAAGGAACTGGCTTTTACAGTCACAGCGTCTTTAATGGTATCTTTAGTAGTGGCGTTGACATTGATACCTATTTTGGCTTCAAAGGAGGATTTGAATAAAAAAGAATTTTTATGGGGTAAGCATTTTAATAAATATACACCTTATTTTGTAATGAATCTTTTTTCTTTTTGTAAGAGATTAGCCGGTAATATTACCGGCGCGATAAGCAATATGCGTATTGCCAAAAATATTAAAAGGCCATTTTCCGCGGAAAAGGTAAGCAAGTTTTATCTGGAGTCTTTGAAGTATTTTATAAAGCATAGGTTTTTTAGCCTGTTGATTGCAGTTATGCTATTTCTATTAAGCATATTTGTATTGACTAAAATGGATTGGGAACTTTTGCCTCGTGTTGACCAGGGCCAGTTTATTATAAAAGTAAACCTTGTCCCTGGCACGCGATTAAGCGTTACTAATTCAGTTGTAAAAAAGATAGAAGCCCAGCTTTTTAAATTGCCTGAAATAAAAGATGCCACTGTATCTATAGGCTCAAGTAAGGAAAAGTCTCAAGCCAGCCAGAATGTAGAAACGCTGGGAAGCCATCAGGCGCAGATAATAGTTTCTCTTAAGCCTTTATCTATGTACAAAACGACAAAATATACTACACTGCAATCTTTTCTTAAAGGATTTTCTTCAACTGACCCCAAAAAATTCCGCGTAAGGTATACAAATGATATCCTGCAGGATCTAAAGCGCAAGCTTGAAAAAGAAAATTTATTCGGCGCGGAGGTAGAATATATATTACAGGAAAGTATTTTTCAGGCAGCTTTGGCTTCGGACGCGCCTGTTACTATTGAGATAAAAGGCCAGGACTTAGCTAAGATGAAAAATATATCAGAGTCTATACAAAAACAATTAGCAGGCATAGTGGGTGTTTACAGTGTACGCTCATCATTGATAAAACCTGCGCCTGAAGCAAAGGTTTATGTGCGTAAGGATAGGGCGGCTACCTATAATCTTTCGGTAAGCGATATAGCGCTTACCGCCCAGACAGCAATGAAAGGTTATGTCGCGACTAAGTTTAAAGAGGGCGGAAATGAAATAGATGTGAGAGTGCGCTTAAGGCCAGAAGACCGTTCTAATATGAATAAGGTTAGGCGCTTGATTGTGCATTCGCCGCTTGAAATGGATGTGCCTTTGGCTGAAGTTACATATATGAGCATAGGCAAAGGCCCCAGCCAAATACAGCGCTTGAATCAGCAAAGGGTTATAGTTATTTCTTCTAATATTTATAAACGGGCATTAAAAGATGTTATGCAGGAAGTAAACAATATTTTAGATAAGTCCAAGGTTAATATGCCGCAGGATTACAGCGTTAAACTGACAGGCGAGAATCAGCAGATGAAAGAGTCTTTTAATAGTTTACGGTTTGCGCTTATCCTTTCGTTGGTGCTGGTTTATATGGTTATGGCAGCAGAGTTTGAATCTTTGTGGCAGCCATTTGTAATTCTATTTACTTTTCCGCTTTCTTTAATAGGCGTAGTTTTTGCTTTATGGATAACACATACGCCTTTGTCCATAATGGTGGTGTTAGGTATAATTATTCTTGGCGGTATAGTAGTTGATAATAGTATAGTGCTTATTGAATATGTCAACATATTGCGCAAAAGAGACAATTTTAGTGTTTACGACGCGCTTATAGACGCAAGTTTTACCCGTCTTAGGCCTATTATGATGACAGCTTTATCAACAGCGTTAGGTTTACTGCCTTTAGCTATAGGTTTAGCTGAGGGCGCCGAAATACAGATACCTATGGCAGTAACTGTTATGGGCGGTTTGCTTTTTTCTACTTTTTTATCGTTAGTTGTAATTCCCGCTATATATTTAACTTTTGAAGATTTTATTGTTTGGGCAAAGGGTTTTGTGCGCGCTCCGCTATCCGTCTTTGCGAGAAATAATGTCATTTTGAGCGAAACATGTCATCCTGAGCCCTTCGCTGCGCTCAAGGGTAAACTCCGCGAAGGATCTAACACGTTAGATTCTTCGGTCGCTTCGCTCCCTCAGAATGACATAAATAAAGTAATCCATCTGCCTCATAGGCCTGAACCAAAACCGCCTCTGCCTGCTATAAATTTACCTCATGAATTTTTGCCTGAGGCATCTTTACCTGAAGCTGAAGCGCCGCATCCGGCGCCTGTAAAGATAGAGCCCCAACCTGAAATCCAAAAGCCCAGGGAAAGAAAACTTCCGGAAAAATATGCGCCTATGGAGCTTACAAGAAGGCAGAAAGAATTTATTTTTTATTTATTGGATAATTATCAGATAACAAGGCCTCAATACATACAAAAATTTGAAGTTTCTAAAGCCACTGCTGCAAGGGACCTTAAAGAGTTGCAGGACAAAGGCATTATTAAAGCTTTGGGCCCTAAGGCAATCGGCAGATACTACGAGCTTACCTAAATATGGGACTACCGCGTCTATCCATAAACAGGCCAATAACCACGCTGATGATTTACACCGGCATAATTGTAATGGGCGTTATATGCCTTATGCGTTTGCCTGTTGAGCTTATGCCGAATTACAGCTTCGGCGATATCTCTATATATGTTGATATACGCGGCGGCATGCCTCCGTCGGAAGTTGAAAACCTTGTGTCAGGGCCCATAGAGGACGCAGTAGGGACTGTAAGCCATTTGCGCGACCTGATTTCTATTTCTGAAGAAGGCCGCTCAAGAGTTGTGCTTACTTTTGATCCAGGCGTTGATATGGATTTTGCCGCGCTTGAGACAAGAGAAAAATTCGCGCGCGTAAAAAATAAACTCCCGCCAGAAATAGAAAAACCCGTCATAGCCAAATTTGAACAATCAGACCAGCCGATACTGAATCTTGCTGTAACAGGCAAGGGCTATACCACAGAGATGCTGCGCCGCATTGTGGATGACCATATAAAAGACCGCCTGCTTAGGGTTAACGGTGTGGCTAATATTGATATTGGCGGAGGCCGCGAAAGAAAGATTTTAGTTGAGATAAACCAGCAAAAATTACAGGCATTTGGCCTGCCCATAGGCAAAGTAATAAATCAATTAAGTTTAAACAATTTGAATTTATTGATAGGCGACATAGAGAAGAGGTATGATAAATATGTAATTCGCGCAATGGGCGAATTTACAAACATAGAACAGATAAAAAATATTGGCGTCGCAGTCGCGCCCAGCGGCGCCATAATAAGGCTGAAAGATGTTGCCCAAGTCGAGGATTCATATCTGGAGGCTACTAGTTTTGCGCGCGTTGATGCCATGCCTGTAGTTTCTTTATATGTTCAAAAGGAATCCGCGGCCAATACAGTAAAAGTTTCAAATGATGTTTTAGTAGAAGTTAAAAACATCATGGAAGAAACAAAAGGCCAGACACGAATAATTTCTACATATAACCAGGCAGAATATATCAAGCGCGCCATAGACGGCGTCAAAAACTCTCTTTACTATGGCGGTATTTTATCCATATTAATTTTGTTATTATTTTTAAGAGAGATAAAGTCAACATTTATCATCGGCATAGCCATTCCTATATCAGTTATAGCTGCGTTTAACCTTATGTTTTTCCAGAAAATTACCTTAAACGTTATGAGCTTAAGCGGCCTGGCGCTTGGCATAGGCATGTTGGTTGATAATTCTATTGTTGTCCTTGAAAACATATATAAAATGCGCGAGCGCGGCGTAGAGAAAATACTCGCCGCGGCATTCGGCAGCGAAGAAATGCATCTTGCCATAGTAGCGTCAACAGCCACTAATTTGGTTGTATTTTTGCCTTTGATATTTATAAACAAAGAAATAAGAATAATGTATTCAGACCTAGCTTTTACTATCACATATTCTCTTTTGGTTTCGTTGTATGTCGCCTTGACTTTAGTGCCTATGCTTTCAGCGCGCCTGCCTGACAAGAAGTGGAAAAAAATAGCCGAAAAGAATATTAAAACACAGGAAGATTTAATTGAAGATGAGAAAACTATACCTGTGAGAACACTCAAGCATCCCGGGGTTTTTTATAAATTTTACCGCAGGTTTTTATCTATTTTTGTGCGTTATAGATATTTTTTCCTTCTGGCGGCATTCCTTGCTTTTGTTATGTCAGTAGCGCTGGTGGCTCCTAAACTGCCGAAAGAATTTATAGGCACCACAGAGCAGGAGGATTTTACTATTTATGTTGAACTGCCGACAGGGGCAAAGCTAGGTATATCTGATGACGCGGTAAAAAAGATAGAGGAATTAGTATCTGGTATGCCTGAGGTAAAAAGCGTTTCTTCAAGAATAGAGCCGTGGTCATCAAAGGTTTTTGTAAAACTGGTTCCGCTGACGCAAAGGACTCAGACTACAAAAGAGGTAATCAATTCTTTAAGGCCAAAGGTTCAGGAGGTTGAAAAAATATTTAAAGAGGCATTTATATATTTTGAAGAGCCGCAGGATGTAGAGACTAATGAGCTTATACTTGAAATATATGGTTATGATTATGAAACATTAAATAAGCTTGCGGTTGAAATGCTTACAAGGATGCAAAGAGTAGAGGGGCTGACTGATTTAAAGATAAGATGGAGAAAGGGCAGGCCTGAGTGGCAGCTTGTTGTGGATAAACAGAAGGCCGCTGAATTTAGCCTTACTGTTAAGGATATCGCAGATACAGTCCATGCCCAGATGAGAGGTTTAAGGGCAACTTTGTATCATACAGAAAGTAAAGAGGTTGAGGTCGTGGCGCGTTTGCGTAAAGATGACAGAAAAACGCTTGATATGGTGCGTAAGCTTACGCTGGTTTTACCGAACGGCAGGCAGATTACGCTTGATCAGGTAGTTAAATTTGTGCCTGAGACAGGCCTAAGCAAGATATGGAGAAAAAATAAAAACAGGATGATTCAGGTTTCAGCAAACAGAGGCTATCTTGCTTTCGGCACAGCCGCTGAAAAAGTAAAAGAACAGCTTAAAGATATGAAACTACCTTCCGAGTATTACTGGAAATTCGGCGAAAATTACTGGAGGCTGATAAAAAATCAGAAAGAGCTTACTTTTGCCGTTATTCTTGCAATAATTCTGATTTATCTGGTGCTTGCCGCATTGTTTGAATCATATATTCAGCCGTTTATAATTATGGCTACAGTGCCTTTGGGCGCCATAGGTGTGATTTTGGCGCTTTATATTTTTAAAAAATCAGTTAACGTCGGGGTTTTGATGGGCGCTATGATGTTAGGCGGCATAGTTGTAAACAATGCGATTATACTTGTTGATGAAATAAACCGGTTGTCAACAAAGGCTATAGTTGGCTTTAAAGCGGTTTTAATAAGCGGGGAAAGCCGTTTGCGCCCGATTATGATGACTACTTTGACAACTATACTGGGCCTTTTACCGATGGCTGTTGATAGGAGCCCAGAGGCAAATCTCTGGTCGCCATTAGCTATTACGGTTATGGCAGGCCTGACTACATCTACTATCCTTACTCTTGGGCTTATTCCGTGTATGTACCTTGTTTTTGCAGATGCGAAAAGGGCGTTGAGGCGGTGAAATACTACAAAAATATCTTCCTTTCCATTTTTTCCGCTGTGATGCTGGCGTTATCGTTTCCGTCAGCAAATTTATGGTTTTTAGCATGGTTTGCTTTTGTGCCGTTATTTTTGGCTATCTGCACATGTAGGGGCACGGCGCGCCGTGCCCCTACTGTTTTATTGTTGGGATTTCTCGCGGGCATAATATTTTTTTATTGCGCAATATACTGGCTTAATTCTATAGCTGTAATGGCAACTATAGGAATGGTTTTATACCTGGCTTTGTATTTTGCGTTATTTGTGGTATTTGCCGCGGCAATAATTAATAAAAATCTTCCTATATTTGTCAAAGGCGTATTAATAGCTTCGTGGTGGGTGACGCTTGAATTTATCCGTTCCAATTTTCTGACAGGTTTTGGATGGGCGTTATTAGGTTATTCTCAAACAAGTTTTTTGCCTGCGATACAGATAGCGGATGTTGCAGGGGCGCATGGGGTGTCGTTTATCGTTATGTTTGTTAATGTGGTGGTGTATGAATTTTTCTTTGTAGGGGCGAACGGCCGTTCGCCCCTACATTTTGTTGGTCAATTAACGTATAACCGCCTAATCAATCTCGTATTCTGTATTTTTTTAATAGCAGCTGTTTTTATTTATGGTTTCTATAAATTAGACGCAATACGCAATACGCACGACGCACGACAAATCAAGATTTCCTTAATCCAAGGCAACATACCGCAGACATTAAAGTGGGATGAATCGTTCAGAGGCGAGATACTAAAAAGATATTTTACGCTTACAATGCAGGCGGCAGCAGATAAACCTGACTTGATAATATGGCCTGAAAGTTCTTTTCCGGCTGATTTGGAATTGGAACCTGTTTTGGCGAATCAGCTTTTTAACCTGGCAAGAAGCGTTAATACGTATTTACTGGTAGGCGCAAATCGTTTTATTCCGGCAAAGAACGGAGAATATAATGATATTTATAACAGCGCGTTTCTAATAAGCCCTGATGGTTTGATCAAATCTCATTATGATAAAATACATTTAGTTCCTTTCGGGGAATTTATGCCTAAAATCCCGAGATTTATGTATAAGATTTTGCCTGATAAGATAAATATGGTTGGTGATTTTACGCCGGGCAAGGAATATACGGTGTTCAATGTAGGGGCGAACTGCCGCTCGCCTCTCGGCGAAGCCGAGGGTTCGCCCCTACATTTTTCCGCCCTCATTTGTTTTGAAGACGTTTTTCCTGAATTATCGCGTAAATTTGCCAGAAACGGCGCGCAACTATTGGTAAATATCACAAATGACGGCTGGTATGGCATATCAAGCGCTCCGTTTCAGCACGCTCAAGCGTCTATTTTTCGGGCAATAGAGAATCGTGTGCCGGTTGTGCGTTCCACTAATACCGGATTTTCGGTTTTTATTGATAATAAAGGAAAGATAATTAATGAAGTTCAACCATTTACAGCAGGCTATAAGACAGAGAATGTGTTTGTAGGGGCGTATTGCAATACGCCCCTACAAGTTACATTCTATAATAGGTATTCTTATGTATTTGTTGTTATCTGTTTTTTGTTCTCTTTTCTAGGCTTTGGAACCATTTTATTTAGTAAAACAAAAAGTTAGATTTAAATCTTGCATAATATCTATAATATGATATAATATAATACCATGAATAAACCTAATAATAAAAATAGAAAAAACAACTTTTTTATAATATCGCTTGCCATCATAGGCATAGCTGCTCTAGTCGGAATAGGTGCGGATCTTTTTACTGTTAGCTGGAGGTCTATCCTTAAGCCTGTTGTTATTACGCGAATGGAAAAAGTTCCGGTTAAAGAACAGATTAAGGAACAAGTGAAACAGGATGCAGAACCGCAGGAAACAAAGAATGTTTTGCTTATAGATGACTTTGAAAAAGGCCAGTCATCAGGCGTATTTTATGAGAGAAAAAATTCAATAGGCGGCTATCAGGGCACATGGGCAAGAAGGCCGTCTTATTCTGTTATAACAAAGCTTTCAGATGAGAAAGACCCTAGAAGAGGTAGATATCTTTGTATAGAATACAAAAAAGAGGCTGGTTGGGCAGGATGGTATACGCTTTTAAACGGCGCAGATGCCAGTAATTATAATGCGCTTACTTTTTGGGTAAAGGGCGCGAAAGGCAACGAAAAATTTGACATAGGGCTTGCAGACGCGAAAATGCAGGAATTGCAGATAGATGCTGTTTACGCCGGCGCTGCGGATTTGTTTTTGCCTGTAGGTGTTACAACTGAATGGCAGAAGGTTAAAGTTCCTCTTTCAAGGGTAGAATCGCAAGTAGATATATCTAAAATGGGGTCAATAGTCCTGTGGTTTAAATACGGCGGCGAAGGTAAAATTTACGTAGACGATATGCAATTTGAATTTGATAAAAAAGTTCAGGAAGATCAAGAATACAACGCGCCTAGGGCTAAATTTGACCCTCAACATCCAAGGGCTCTTTGGGTATGGAAGATAGACCCGGTTAATAATAGTAAAGGCCGCAAAGAACTTCTGCAGCTATGCAAGCAAGCCGCGATAACTAACATTTATCTTTATTTTGGTGAGTTTGACCCTGATAGAGAGCCGGAATACGCTAACGGTCTTGCTGATTTTTTAAAACAGGCACATAGCCAGAATCTTAAGGTTGAAGCGCTTACAGGCACGCCTGTATGGTCGCTTAAAGATTATCATAAGCAATGCCTTGATTGGGTTGAGGCGTTTTTAAGATTTAATAAAACCCGCCCGCAGGATATGCAAATGGACGGTTTTTCTCTCGACGTAGAGCCGTATCTTACATCTGAATGGCAGACTGACAGAGAAACTGTTAAGGCAGATTATCTGGAGCTTTTGTCTAAGGTAAGAAATCTTTTAAACAGTTATAAACAAAAGACAGTGCTTGGTGTGGCGATATCTCCGTTTTATACTGATATAGATAACGGAAAATTTGAAGAAAATATTTTAGGATTTGTTGATTATGCCGCAGTAATGGCATATTATGATGATCCTAATAAGATAATAGAAAAAGTAGCCCCTCATTTGGCTTTAGCAGATAAGATGCAAAAAAAGATATGCATAGGCGTTGAGACGCAGGACTTGATAGCTTTAAATCAGGGTGAGCGCAGATTCACTTTTTTTGAAGAAGGCTGGGAGTATATGGAAGATGCGCTTGCTCAAGTGAAAGAAGCCTTTAAATCGCATCCTTCGTTTGAAGGTTTTGCGATACATTGCGATTATAGTTATATGCTGCTTCAGAGGGGCCGTAACGCGCCCATAAAACAAAGGCCCAAAGATATATATAAAATAGACTGCCTGAAGAAAAAACAGCCAACAATGAAAATAGACGGCGATTTAAATGACTGGGATACGGCTTCAGCGTTTGTTATAGATAAAAAGGTTAACGTTGTGCATGGTAAATTTTCATGGGCAGGGCCGCAGGATTTAAGCGCAAAAATATACAGCATGTGGGATGAGGATAATCTTTATTTTGCTTTTGATATTACAGATGACAAGGTGGTGCAAGAGTGGAAGGGCAGTGAGATGTGGCAGGGAGACCATATAGAGATGTGGCTTGATATGGACCTGATGGGTGATTATAATGAAGCAATAAATTCAAACGATGAGTATCAATTCGGTTTTTCTCCTGGCAATTTTGACGGCCTAAAACCAGAGGTTTATATATGGACACCTGAGTTAAGCATGAATTATAAGTCAGAGATAGAGATAGCGTCAAAGAAAACTCAAGCCGGGTATATAGTTGAGGTTAGGCTGCCGGCCTGTGTTTTATACGCGTCGCGCGATAGAATGGTTGGTATCCAGGCTACAAAGCCGGCAGGGCTTATAGGCCAGGTTCCGAAAGAGAAGCCTGCTTCATGGTTTAAGGCAGATGATAAATTTGGGATAAGCGTTGACCCAAGCGATTGCGATGATGTCAATGCGCCTCAAAAAGTTTTGATGTCTTCTTCGACTAACAGGGTATGGGGAGACCCGACCACGTTCGGGGAACTGGACCTAAAATGAAAAATAAAAAATGTCATCCTGAGGAGCGAAGCGACGAAGGATCTAACACGTTAGATTCTTCGTCGTCCCGCTTTGCGGGACTCCTCAGAATGACAATGATTTACTTTCCTACTTTTTTACTTTTCTACTCTCTTACTCTCATGCTCCCTCCTGTTGTCCACGCTGAATCCGCTACGATAGAACAGCTTCCGCAGATGCCTGAAAACACAGTCCTTTTTGACAATGAAAAGATGTTTGGCAGGCGTTTAAAGGTTGGAGGTTTTGCCATAAAGCCATGCAAATACGGCATATTTTACGATGAGAATGTATTTTACCCCGAGGCAAAAAGGCAGGAAGGCATAAAGCCGGCATCTTTAAAGATTATGTATAATAAGATTGATGAAAAATCTTTTTGCGGCACTTATGTGATACTTATGGCAGATTTATCTAAGTATTCAACCCTTACGTTTATGATAAAAGGCCAAAAAGGCGGCGAGGCATTTGAAATAGGGCTTAATGATACAATATCAAATAAAAGAGAAGACGCCGTTATTATTGGGTCTATATACCGTTATCTTCCGGACGGGATTACAACCGAGTGGCAAAAAGTAATAATTCCATTAGAGGACTTTTTTGGGTCTAATATGTCTAAGGTATACAGCATAGTTTTTCATTTTAACGAAGTTGGAAGAGGCGCATTTTATATTGATGATATACAATTTCATGCAGAGCATCTTTTTAATTTAGAAGACGAGATATACAAAACAGGGTATTTATTGCTTGATGATTTTGACCATAGCGATTTGAATTTGCTGGGCCGTAAAACAAATACATATAAAAAACTTCCTTCAGTATGCGCGTCTGAGAGAGTAGAGTCGCCGCGCGCCGGCAATAAAGGCAGGTCGTTAAAGATTATTTACAATAAGGATTCAACAGGGTGGTGCGGGTATTTTTCTTTGTTAAACCAGATAGACGGCGAGTATTTTGATTTAAGCAAATATAAAAATGTTTCTTTTATGGTAAAAGGCGAAAAAGGCGGCGAGACTTTTCAGATAGGCATGGCTGATAAGAATTGGATGAATATAGGCGATTCTCTAAAGGCAGGCCAGATAGAGGATTTTCTTCCAGGAGGCGTTACCAGCGAATGGCAGGAGGTTACAATTCCTTTGGTGAAATTCGGCTCGCTGGACCTGACTCAGATGGGTTCTTTTGTTATTGATTTTAATAAAAAACAAAAAGGCGTGATTTATTTGGATAACCTTAAATTTATTCTTAAGACAAAAGAAGAATTATTGGCAGATTGGTAAAATTTGGAGGGAGAAAAATGAAAAGTAAAGCCATGTTTTTAACAGCTGTTATTGTTTCAATTTTCGCAATTACTGCGTATGCTGAAGATGCGAATACAACGCCAGTGCCGCAAGTTGAGCCGGCCCAGGCAGTGCCAGCAGATATTACTAAGGGCGCAGAGCCTTTTCTTATTGATGATTTTGAAAAAGAAGGCAACCTTGTGGGCGGTAAATCGAATACTTATGAAAAAGAGCCTTCCAAGGCATTGGCAATGCGTATACCGGAAGAACATTTTGGCAGCGCTGGCCGGGCGCTTATGATAAAATATGACAAAAAGGCCGAAGGCGGCGCTTATGGTACAGGCGGCTGGTGCGGTTATTATACGATGCTGCGTTCCGGCGGAAAATATTTTGATATAACGCCGTATAAAGCTATGACATTTCAGGTAAAAGGCGTAAAAGGCGGCGAGAATTTTAAGATAGGCATTGCAGATAAACATTGGGAAGAGCTGGGAGATTCAATAAAGTCAGAAGAAATTTTAAAATACCTGCCTGAAGGCAAGATAACAACAGATTGGCAGAAGGCAACTGTTCCGCTTGAGGTATTTTTTCTTGATAAGAAAGAAATCGCGTCTATCGCTTTCTGTTTTGAAGGCGATTGTTTTCCTACCGGTGCAGCCAAGGGCACTGTTTATATAGATGATTTAAAATTGGAATAAGAATGGAGGAGGTGTTTTATGACCAAATTTTTTAATTTTTTTGCTCCTTTTTTTGTTATAACCTTGGCTATGGTTATAATGACAGCAAGTAATAGCTTAGTATTGGCTGCGGATACGGCAACATCAGCGCCGCAGGCGCTTGCAGCAAATCAGGCGAATAGCGTCATGATAGATGATTTTGAGTCAGGCGCGATAACAAATTCGCTCGGAGGAAAAACAAACGTGTTTGTTAAAGCTCCGTCAAAGGCCATGGTTTCTTTTCGTAAAGATGTAAGAAACGGCCGGCCTACAAATGTGATGATGCTAAAGTATGATAAACAGTCAGAAGGCGGCCCATATGATTTAGGCGGCTGGTGCGGTTATTATACCATGCTTAAGAAAAATAAGCCTTCAGCTAGCGTTGCCGGCGGCAGCGCAGCGGATATTGAAGAGGATGCTTACTTTGACGCGTCTCATAACAGCGCTATTACCATGTGGGTAAAAGGCGATAAAGGCAATGAGAATTTTATCATAGGCCTTGCTGATGCTCATTGGGACAAGGTAGGCGATTCTATGAAATCGCAGGAAATAGGAAAATACCTGCCGGCAGGTAAGATAACAACAGACTGGCAGAAAGCGGTTATTCCTTTGGATGAATTTTTTGTTGATTACAGTAAGTTATCATCCGTTTCCGTTTCTTTTGAAAGCGATTGTTTTCCGGAAGGTGCAGGTTCAGGTGTTTTGTATTTAGATGATATTTCTTTAGAATAAAGTTTTTTTGCAAGCCAAGGAGGATTAGAAGATGATTTTAAGGTTTAAAAAATATGCCTTACTTCTCATTCTCCTTGGCATTTTTTTTGCCTCAACAACCAAGGCTCTTGAACCCGGGGTGCATGACCCTGACCCTAAAGAGCCTCCGCGCGCAATGTGGGTATGGGATGTTAAGATATTTCAGGACGAAGAAGCCTCTGCCAGGCTTTTTAATTTTTGTAAAGCGAGAAATATAAATACTCTTTTTTATACCGCGTATAAAGTTACAGGCAGTAACATAGAAAAAGATTACAGAAGATTTAATAAAGAAGCGCATAAGCGCGGGATTTCTATTCAGGCGTTGGCAGGCGACCCGCGCTGGGCAGTTGAAAAATACCATCAGCGTTTTTTGGAATGGGCAGGCAATATTCTGGAGTTTAATAAAATAGCCGCAGTTGATGAAAAGTTTGACGGTATGCACGCCGATGTTGAGCCTTATTTAATAGGCGGAATGTGGGAGCAAAACAGCGCCGGTATATTAGTGCAATTTCTTGACGCAAGTAAAAAGGTAAAAGCACTTATAGATAATAGCGGCAGTAAAATAATTTTTGCCGCAGATGTGCCGTTTTGGTATGATGATGATGCCGCTATGTGGGTTGATTGGCAGGATAAGGTGAGCCCGGCTAATTATCATTTGCTTGACATATTAGACGAGATCGCGATTATGGATTACAGAAATTTTGCCGAAGGGGATAATGGTTCCATACTTTTAGCAAAAAATGAGGTTGATTATGCGTCTAAAGCAGGCAAAAAAGTTTACATAGGCCAGGAGACAGGCAAGGATCTGAAACCAGAATACATTACTTTCGGCGGCACAAACGCGGATTATATGGAAGCAGAGATAAAAAAGCTCGTTACCGCGTATATAGATAACCCCGGGTTTAAGGGCATAGCCATACATCATTACATAAGCTATAAAAGGCTTTTGAGAGAAAGCGGGAAGGCGGTAGAGTGATGAAGCGGCGGGTCGCAATGACGGTTTTGATTATATTTTTATTTTTAACGCCCAAAGTTTTTGCCGATGCTGTTTATTTGACTTCAGGAGATATTATTAAGGGCCTCGTTGTCGAGGAGCATCAGGACAGGATTGTATTTTCTACGTATAAAGGCGAAATTACGATTTTGAAGATTAATATCGATCAGATATTTTTTGATAATGAAGAACAGAATTATACTTATTTAGGCGATAAAGCATTTACGGAAGGGAATTCAGAGCTTGCTTTAGGATTATATCAAAAAGCATATCAGATAAATCCGGAATATGCCAGGTTAAACGGCGCTTTTTTAAGAATGGTTGATGTCGCAAACAGAAAAAAACTGAATATTCGGCCTGAAGGCATGCCAGGCATGCTGAAGGAGCAGATAGGGATAACCATTGAAAGGTATAAAGATAAAATAAAGATAGTTTCTGTAGAAAATAATTCTTCTGCTCAAAGAGCAGGCTTACACAAAGGCGATTTTATAACAACAGTGTGGGATATATCAGTTATGTATATGGATCCCGCGCAGGCAGTTGAAATATTAGTAGGCGGGCCGGTTACACCTGTGAAATTCAGCGTGGAAAAAGAGATTAATTTACCTGTAAAACAACCTGCAAATTGGTTTGAAAAGATTTTTCATATATTTTGGTTTAACGATTTCGGATTTAAACTTTCTCTTACACCGTCAGGCTTGACTGTTTCCAGCGTTGATAAGTCTGGCATGGCGGCTAAATATGGGCTTAAGGTAAATGACATGCTTACACATATAAACAACGAATCAACGAGATATATGCCGGTTTCTATGGTAAGAAAAAAGATATTTGAAAGTAAGCTTAAAGAGGTTGTCCTTTCTGTAAAGCGGGATACAATAGTAATGCGCGGAGGCCAAAAATGAACGAGCAAAAAAATTATAAAAGGTCGCACTATATCGTTGAAAAAAATCTGCAGTTAAGGTATGTGGAGCTGATATTGCTTTATATCCTTGCATTTTTTTTAATAACAGTGATTGTTGTATATTTCAGCGGTTGGAATCAATTGATTGAAAAATTATCCAATGTATACCCACAGGCAGTATTGGCAGGCATATTGAGTAAAATATACCTGCGTCTTTCAATAGGTTTTGTTATATTGCTTCCCATAGCCATTATTTCAGCGATATTGGCTTCTCATAAAATAGCAGGCCCTTTAGTAAGAATAAAAAGAAGCCTTAATCAGCTCATAGGCGGTAATTATAATCTGTTTGTAAAGCTTAGAAAAGGCGACCATCTTCAGGATGTAGCAGACCTATTGAACAAGCTCTCCGAGTCTTTAAAGAAAAGGCATGTCTGAAACAAGGCATATAACTAAAGCAGCAGGCGTTATAGGAACAGCGACGCTTTTAAGCCGCGTGCTGGGTTTTGTCCGCGATTGCATAATCGCGCGGCTTTTTGGCACAACTAGCCCTGCCCAGGCATTCGTTATCGCTTTTACCATACCTAATATGCTGCGTGACCTTGTAGGCGAAGGCGCGGCAAATGCCGCGTTTGTCCCAGTCCTCACCGAATATAAAACAAACCACACTAAAGAAGAATTCTGGCAGCTCGCGAATATTTTATTAAATGTAATGCTTGTTGTATTAATGCTGATAAGTATTTTAGGCATTATTCTTGCGCCTGTAATAATAAGGATAATAGCCCCTGGTTTTATTTCTCAGCCAGAGAAATTGAATCAGGCGATTGCGCTTGCTAGAATAATGTTTCCTTACATAATGCTTATAGGCCTTACTGCTTACGCGGCCGGCGTATTAAATTCACTGAAACATTTTTCTATTCCTGCCTTGGGCCCTTGCGTTATGAATATAGCGATGATTGTAATACCTTTGGTTTTTTCGCCGCATATGCGCGATTCTATATTAGCTTTGGCTATAGCGGTTCTAGCAGGCGGTATTTTACAACTTGCAATACAGGTGCCTGTGCTTTATAAAAAAGGCGCGCGCTATAAATGGGATTTTAATCTGAATCATCCTGCTATAAGAAAAATAGGAAAATTGCTTATTCCGCGCGCGCTTAGCTCTAGTGTTTATCAGTTAAACATAGTTGTTAATAGGATGTGCTCTTCGCTTACATTTATTGTAGGAGAAGGGGCGCCTGCCGCGCTATATTATGCTAACAGGCTTTTTCAGTTTCCTTTGGCTGTATTCGGGATAGCCCTTGCTCAAGCGGCTTTACCGACTTTATCTGAACAGGCGCAGGAAAAAACCCTTGATAAATTTAAAGAAACGGTTTCGTTTTCTTTGAGGCTGATATTTTTTATAAGCCTTCCCGCGGCAGTGGGCCTGGGAATACTGCGCGTGCCGATCACGCAGATTTTATTTCAACACGGCAAGTTTGATTATTATTCCACTCAAATTACCGCGACGGCAGTTTTGTTTTATAGTTTTGGGCTTATTTTTTACGCTGGGAATAATGTTTTAAACAGTTCTTTTTATTCTTTGAAAGATACAAAGACACCGGTAAAGATAGCTGTGGGCGCGCTTTTGTTTAATGTAATATTGAATATATTATTGATGCGGCCTTTAAAAGTCGGCGGGCTGGCTTTGTCGACGGCACTATCCGGCGCGTTAAGTTTCATATTGCTTTATATTTATTTAAGAAAAAAAATCGGGGCGCTTAACACAAAAGGAATTATTGCAGATTTTTTAAAGGTATTTTTATCTTCACTTGTAATGGGCGCAATCATTTTTATGTTAAAAAATAAATTTTTTTACAACCTCGAGGCCGTAAATACTTTAACAAAATCAATTTATCTTTGTATATTTTTATTTATAGGTGTTATAGTTTATTTTTTAACCTCGTTTATATTAAAAGTAGATGAAATCGGCCTATTATTAAGATGGATATTAAAGAAAAAATAAAGTCATTGCTTTCTTCGCCCGGAATATACCTGATGAAGGATAAAGACGGAGGCGTTATTTATATCGGCAAAGCAATTTCTATTAAAAAACGTGTTTTCAGCTATTTCAATAAAACAAAATCATCATACAAAACAGACGTTTTAGTATCAAATATTGCTGATGTAGATTTTATTCAGACGAGTTCTGAAGAAGAAGCCCTTTTGTTGGAAGCGGCTCTTATAAGAGAAAAAAAACCAAAATACAATATTTTACTTAAAGACGATAAGCGCTATCCGCTTTTAAAACTGACTTTAAATGAAAAATTTCCGCGTTTAATAATCGCGCGCAGAAGCAAAAATGACGGCGCGATGTATTTTGGGCCTTATACAAGCGGCAAGCTTTTACGGAAAGCGCTTGATATTATGCGCAGAATATTTTCTTTAAGAACTTGTAAAACAATCCATAAGTCACCCTGCCTTAATTATCATATCGGACAATGTTGTGCTCCATGTATAAATAAAATTAACGAAACCGGATATAAGCAAATAGTGGATGATATAATTCTTTTTTTGAATGGAAGAAAAAAAGACTTGATTGAAAATCTTGCCAAAAGAATGAAAGAAGCGTCAGAGAAAAAAGATTTTGAAACAGCGGCGCAATTAAGAAATCAAATTCAAGCATTGACTGCATTAGGCAGTTTTTCAACAAAAAGAAAAGAAGGCATTTCTATTCTTGAATTGCAGGGAATTTTGGAGCTGCCTAAAACTCCGTCGAGAATAGAGGCTTTTGATATATCAGATATATCAGGCAAAGAGGCGGTTGGCTCTATGGCTTCTTTTTTTAACGGCAAGCCGGACAAACAAAATTACAGAAAATTCAGGATCAAATATGTTTTTGAGGCTGATGATTATAAAATGATTGAAGAAGTTGTTATGAGAAGGTATAGGCGCCTGCTGGCTGAAAACCAGAAATTCCCTGATTTAATACTTATAGATGGCGGCAAAGGCCATGTAACTACAGTAAAAAACGCATTGGATAAATTAAATTTAGGCAGTATCCCTGTGCTTGGTATCGCGAAAAAAGAAGAAAGAATTTTTTCGCCGTCAAAAGAGATAAAATTTGATAAGGATTCAAAAGCTTTGCAATTAATTATGAGGATTCGCGATGAAGCCCATAGATTCGCGCAAAGTTATCACCATGTTTTAAGAAGAAAGAAGATAATTGGGAAGTAAAGTAATGTGTCATCCTGAGGGAGCCCGTAGGCGACCGAAGGATCTAGCAAGCATTCCAAGATCCTTCGCTTCGCTCAGGATGACATGTGTAACTAGCTATGACCAAATTCCAGGAAAAAGTATACAAGGCAGTCTTAAAAATCCCATATGGCCAGGTGCGCAGCTATAAGTGGGTTGCCTGTAAGATAGGCAGGCCTGGCGCTGCGCGTGCAGTAGGCCAGGCATTGAACAAAAACCCGTATATCGGAATAATACCTTGCCATAGAGTTGTTGCCTCGGATGGGTCTTTAGGCGGGTTTTCTAAAGGAGTAAAGGCAAAAAAAAGTATGCTTAAGAAAGAAGGAATTCTCTTGACACATTAGTGTCTTTATAATACTATAATTAGTAATATAATAACATATCATTGAGGATTGCAGGGGAGGAGATTAAACTATCCGGGCCAAGGTAAATGACATTATTGCTTAATGATATAAGAGGGGATGCCGTGTAAAGAGAGATTTTATCTCTAAGCGCGGCTATTTTTTTATGTTTAGGAAAATATTCCACAGAAATATTAATACAAGAGCTCTGCCTCGTATTAAACTTGGGAATTTGATTAAATACAAGCTTGATTCTGATCCGGTTAATAGTTATAGTATTACTAATGTCAGAAATATAAGCGCAAGCGGTATATCTTTTTTCTCGAAGTCTGAATTAACCAAAAATAAATTTTTAAACATAGTGATAAATTTCCCGGGCTTAGGCCCCATTGAGGCTAAGGCTCAAGTGGCAAGGGCTATTAGGACTAAAAACGGGGACTATGAGATTGGCGCGCATTTTATATCAGTTGATGAGGCAAAAAAAGAAGAATTGGCAGAGAGAATAGAATTTATCTTAAAAAAGATAGCTGAACATAAATCTTGGTGGAAGAGGTTATTTATATGCGGTTTTATTTTTATATTAACAACCGGCTGTCAGTTATCAACTGCCTATGCTGAGGGTTTTGATCTCGGAATTTGCAAGTTGTATCCAATGATAAAAACAGAAGAAAGGCATGAAGATAATATTTTTGAGCTATCCAATGATTCAGAAAGTGATCTTATAAATACAACTACCCCAGGTTTTATCCTGGATTTTAAAACCAGCGGAGAAAATATATTTAAAGTAGAATATGATTGTGACTTCATACGCTATAAAAAACATAACACCGGCAACAGGGAGAATAGTAAATTAAATACGGTTTTTCAGCTTAAGGGTGGAGAGTTTTTTTTAAAATTAAACGAAAATTATGAACAAAGAACAGAAGTCAGCACTTATTCAAATATTTTTAACAATTATAATTTTAATGACGCAAATATGACTTTAGGCGCTGATTTTAATAAGCTTTCATTTGAAGCGGTATATCATAATTTGATTTATGACTATTCGGCAATTGACAGTAAAGATACTCATGATGAAAATCTTTATGATCTTACCGGTTATTATAGGTTTTTACCCAAGACAAAGGCGCTATTAGAATATGCTTACGGTGAAATAAAGTACCCTAATGACTACATACGCGATGGTAAATATAATGAGTTTTTAACAGGCGTCAAAGGCGATTTGACTGAAAAGATTACAGGCACTGTTAAATTAGGGTATCAATGGAGAGATTATAAGACTAGCCAGGATTGGAAAGAGGCGGTTACATATACCAATGTAGCATATGAAATTTCGCAAAAAACATTATTGGATTTAACACTTGAACGTAAACCAGTAGAATCAACTTATACCACGCAGAATTTTTACGAAACCAATATAATCAGCGCCAAGGTTTCTCAGCAATTTACCGCTAAGACCTCTGTTTATATAAAAATGCAGCAAGATTATGACAGATATCCCATAACGCCCGAGGTTACTTCCAAAAGAATTGACCATACATGGGACGCAAAGCTTGGTGTTGATATGAAAACAAGAAAATGGCTTGATTTGGGCGCGGCATATGAGTTCAAAAAAAGAAGCTCGAATGACAATGCTTACGATTATGAGAATAACGTTACTTCGATATATTTAAAGGCAACGTATTGATATGAATAAGCGTTTACTAATTGTGATATTTTTAGCGGCATTTTCAGCAGTATGGCCGGCTTATGCGCAGGATATATCTAGCCTTAATGATGTAGTCCTGGAACAGCTTAAAAATCAACAAGCGTCGTATTATTATCAGTCAAAAGAATTAAAGAAAAAAATATTAACCCTGCAAAAAAAACTTGGCGAACCTGATTTAAGCGCTGATGAAGTAGATTATTTGGAGTCTCAGATGGATTCTTTAGTTGTTTCTCTTGCAGAAGCTCAAGACAGGATTGATGATGCCGGCAGGCAGATAGCGGAATATAAAAAGCCTAAACCGAATCTGTCAAAACAGGCCCAAGAGGGCGCTAAGGAGCCGGAAATTGAACACGCGGAATACAGGATTTCAGCTCATGATGAGGTTCAGATAAATGTTTATGGTGAGCCTGACCTTACAAAGACAGTTAGAGTTGCTGTGGACGGCAGTATTTCATACCCGCTTTTAGGCAGAATTAAGGTTGATGGCCTTACTGCCCGGGAGTTTGAGGAAAGACTCGGCAAATTATTAAGTGACGGCGGTTTTATAGTAAACCCGCAAGTTAGCGTATTTGTTGAGAGATTCAGTTCAGTATCTATATTGGGAGAAGTGCGTAATCCTGGATCTTATGAATTAAAAGGCAAACTTGGCATTATAGATGCCATTGCGCAGGCAGGCGGTTTTAATATAGACGCGGACATAAATAACGTAAAAATACTTAGAACCGAGGACAACCAACAGAAAACAATGCTGGTTAAACTTGGAGAAATTAAAAAAGGCATTGAGGGCGCGGAAATATTTTTAAAGCCAAATGATACAATATTTGTTGAAAAAATAGGAAAGATTACTGTCCTAGGAGAAGTAAGCAGGCCAGGGACATTTGAACTTAAAGACAAAATAACAGTCTTAGAGGCAATAGCAATGGCAGGGGGTTTTACTAATATTTCAGCTGTTAACAGCATAAGAATTATCAATGAGTCTCCCGGTGTTAAGAAAATGATACAGATTAGTTTAGATGATATTAGTGAAAAAGGTTTAGGCAATACAGCCGTTGCCTTGGAATCCGGCGATACCATATATGTTGAGAAAATAGGCAAGGTTACTGTGCTTGGCGAGGTAAATAACCCAAGGTCATTTGATCTTAAAGATAAAACCACTGTCCTTGAAGCTATTGCTATGGCAGGCGGTTTTACAAGAATAGCGGCGATTAATAGCACCAGGATTATAAGGAAACTCCCTGGAAGTGAAAAAACAGTGCTAAGGATAAAAATTACAGATGTGGTTTCTAGGGGCCAAAAAGAAAAAGACCTGGAGGTTTTGTCCGGTGACATAGTATATGTGCCGGAAAGTTTATTTTGAATTCCGAATAAAGGCTGAATTATTATGATACCGAAAGCAGATTTAAAAGAACTTAATTTTAATGATTACTTTAAAATTATAGATAAGCATAAATGGATTGTGACAACTTTTTTTGTTGTTATAGTATGTTCGGTTGCTTTTTTTTCTTTTCTGACAGAACCTACATACAAGTCTACTGTTGTTATTCTGATAGAGAGGCAGCAGCCTAAAGTTCTTTCTGTTGAGGAAGTCTATGGGATGGGTTTGGCTGATAAAGAATATTACGAAACCCAGTATAAGATTTTACGTTCGCGTACTCTTATAAAGCGGCTTTTTGAGGAAATGAATTTATACCTGGACCCTGAATTTTCAGAATCAAAGGATCCTATAGATTCTTTTATGTCGCGCCTTATTATTGAGCCTATAAGGAACAGCCGTTTGGTTAATTTATCTTTTGAAGGCAAAGATCCTCAGAAGATAACGTCTATCGTCAATACTTTGGCGGAGTTATATATAAAACAAGACGCGGAAACAAGGACCAAGGCTTCAAGAGAAGCTGTGTCCTGGCTGATGGACCAGATTGCTTCAGTAAAAAAGAAATTAGAAGAATCTGAAACAGTTCTTGTTAAATATATGGAAGCAGAAAAGATTACCGAATCCCCTGAAATGGAAAATAATAAAAAGAATTCAGATTTGCTTGATACGTTAAAAAAAGAACAGGCAAGGCTTGAGGTTGAGGTTTCAGAGGTTTCAAAAAGGTATGGGCCTAAACATCCGCAGATGGTCAAGGTTTCATCAGAGCTTGAATCTGTTAAATCAAAAATAGCAGTTGAGACACAGCGCACAATAGAGCTTAACAGGAAAGCCGCAAAATATACTATTTTAAAAAGAGAGGTTGATTCAAACAGGGATATTTATGAAACATTGGTCAAGCGGGCGAAAGAAACAGGAGTTTCAGAACAGCTTGAGGCAAGCAATATAAGAGTTATTGATCCTGCCGAAGTACCTGATGCGCCGGTAAAACCGAATAAAAAGAATAATATAATTTTAGCCTGTATTGTTGGTATTATGCTTGGGTTTGCAACAGCATTTTTCATAGAGTATATAGATAATACAATAAAAGACCCGGATGATATAACGGCATATTTAGGCCTGCCGTTTTTAGGGTATGTGCCGTCCGCGAAAAAAGACGCTAGGACTGAAGATGAAATAGATATGATAGTACATCAAAAACCGCGTTCAGTAATATCCGAGGCTTATAGGTCAATACGGACTTCTATTTTATTCGCTTTTGCTGATAAGCCTTCAAAAACTATACTTATGACAAGTTCAAACCCGCAGGAAGGCAAAACCTCAGCTAGTATTAACCTTGGTACTACTATGGCTAATACAGGTGAGAAGGTGCTTATTGTAGACGTAGATTTGCGCTGTTCGCGGTTGCATAAGAGTTTTGGCGCGCAAAAAGAAAATGGTTTAAGCGATTATTTGGTAGGCAACCTGACTTTAGAAACAGCATTAAAGCCTACTAAGATAGAAAATTTATCTTTATTAACAGCTGGTTCAACTCCCCCGAATCCTGCGGAATTGCTTCAATCGGGCAGGATGAAAACATTTTTAGATGAAGCAAAGAAGAAATTTGACAGGATAATCTTAGACGCGCCTCCTATTTTAACGGTTACTGATGCCGCGATATTGGCAAACATAGCAGATGGCGTTGTTATGCTTATAAGATGCGGCAAGATACCTATAGAAGTAGCTTTGCGTTCTAAACAAAAATTACAAGAATCAAAGGCTAATATATTAGGGGTTCTTTTAAACAATGTTGATTACGGCAAAGAGAGCTATTATTACTATTATTACTATAGCAATGAGCAAAAAGATAAGAAAAAGGCCTGATACTTTAAAATCATCTTATGGCGCTAAACATTTTTGATATATCCATTGAAATATGCGTAATTTTTCTCATTATTTTTACTCCATTAGCTTTCGGCTGTGTTGGCTTTGGGCCGCAGATAATTTTAATTTCAATCAGCGAGCTCATATTTTTATTATGGCTTATTAAGTCAGTAAAATTAGGCAGCATAAATTATTCTTTCAGCGTATTTAGTTTTTTATTTATAGCATTTCTAATTCTGATGCTTTTTCAGGTAATTCCCCTGCCAAAATTTTTATTAAAGACGCTATCGCCTGCAGCCTATAATAATTATATAGATTTTTTGCCGGGGTATAATGATTTTCCCGCGTGGCGGAGCATAAGTATTTTGCCGGAAGCCTCAAAAATAGAATTTTTTAAATTTTTATCATATGGTTTTGCGGCTTTTGTTATAGCAAATAATTTTAATAAGGAACAACAGATTTTGCGGATGCTGATGGCTATTTCTATGGCAGGTTTTGCGATAGCGTGTTTTGGAATAATTCAGAAATTTACATGGAATGGGATGATTTATTGGTTGCAGCCTGTCATTGAAAGCACAGGCCCGTTCGGGCCGTTTGTTAATAAAAATCATTTTGCCGGATTTATGGAATTAAGCATTCCGATAACTGCCATTTTTGTATTTATAAATAAAGATATTGGCAAGAAAGCGCTGTTTATTTTTATGACAGTTGTTATGCTGCTGGCATTGTTTTTGTGTTTATCCAGAGCAGGTATTATAAGTTTTTTTGCTGCTTCTGCATTTATATTTTCAGTAGTTTTTTTAAGGCGTTCTTTTAAAAAATATGTTTTTTATGTTTTACCTGCAATTTTATTGGTTCTTCTATTCATATTTTTTATAGCAAAAGTTCCTTTGCTTGAAAGGTTTCAAACAATGCCTCAGGCTGTTCAAGGCAGATGGCAGTTATACAGTGATATTATTAGAATGTTTAAGGATTTTCCGGTATTCGGAATCGGATCAGGCAGTTTCGGCAAGATATTTTCTATGTATAAAACTATTCCGGGAGATATAACATTTGTTCATGCCGATAGTGATTGGCTGCAATTTTTGTCAGAAACAGGCCTGGCAGGTTTTTTATGTATAGCAATATTTATCTGGTTATTTTTCAAAGACATATTGTATTGCCATTTTTTAGGCAAGGGCCCTTGCGTCATTGCGAGGAGCCCCGAGGGGGCTACGGAGCAATCTCCGGGCCTTCGCCACGACAAATTCGTTTTGTTAGTTATTTCAGCAGGGCTTGTGTCCATAACCAGCATAATTCTGCATGGTTTTGTTGATATAAATCTGCATATACCATCTAATATATTTTTAACTTGTATTATCGGGTCATTATTAATGACAACAGCGCATGTGAAATTTAAAGAAGATGTTGTTAAATAAAAATGTCGGAAAATCAATACTTGTTATCATCGGTATTATAATTTTTTACAGCCAGACTGTAATCTGGCAAAGCTACATTTTTAATGAGTCTGGCCGGAATATAAAATTGAACTTTATGGATCCGGAATACCATTTGAAACGCGGTATGGATTACGCATCTGAAGAAGAGTTTTCCAAGGCAGTAAAATTGGGCCCGGCTAATCCTTCGGTGTATTATAAAATGGCAAATTACTATATTTCTGTTTCTTCAGGGGCTGATTTGAGTAAGGCGCATGAGGCCTACAAAAACGCAATTTTATACTCTTTGCCTGGGCAGCAATCGAAAATCTTAGAAGAAATTTATACCAAAATTACTCAGGGCCCCGGCCGGCTTAAAGAATTTATGCCGGATACAGATGCCGCAAAGCATTTGTATGCCGGTTTCTTAAAGGATAAAAAACTTTACGGAGAAGCGGCGTCAGAATATAAACATCTTGTCCAGGTTGCAAGTGATAACTATATTTTAGCAGATTCTTATAACTGGCTTGCCATTATATGTTTGTGGCAAGGCAGATTTGATGAAGCTATTGAGGATTTTAATAAGTCTCTAAGCATAGTGAAGGACGATAAGTATAAATCCTGGATATTTCGTAGTATGGGCGATACGTATTTAAATAAAGGCGATTTTCATAATGCCAAAAATTTATATAGGCAGGCAATCAAAGCAGACCCTGCGTATTGGGCCAATTATTATGGAATGGCCAATGTTTGCCAGAAGATGGGCCTAAAAAAAGAAGCCGTGGATTATTACTCCAAAGCCCTGCAGCGTAATCCGGCCGGTTACAAGCCTGAAATATTGAAAAGATTAGATCAGCTTGGGCAGTAAAAATGCAAAAAACAACCATAGAACCATCCGGAAAATGGCGCAATTTCAGTTTTAAAGAAATTTGGGAATATAGGGAATTATTATATTTTATGGTTTGGCGGAATTTAAGGGTACGCTACAGCCAGACAGTTATAGGTGTCCTATGGGTTATTTTACAACCGGTTCTAACAATGCTGATTTTTGCTGTTATTTTCGGGAAATTTGCAAAGCTGCCATCCGAAGGCGCCCCTTATGCGATATTTGTATTTTCAGCTCTTTTGCCGTGGAATTTATTTTCAAATTCCATATCTGCCGCAGGCGTAAGCCTGAATATGAATAGAAATATTATAACGAAGGTTTATTTTCCGCGCATTATCATCCCTATGGCAAAGGTATTGGAAAATGCTCTGGATTTTTGTATCTCTTGTTTAGTATTATTTACGTTGATGTTATTTTATCATATATTGCCTTCCAAAATATTATTATTGCCATTATTTTTTTTGTGGGTTGTAATTTTAGCTGTAGGAGCAGGCCTATGGTTATCAATCACTAATGTAAAATACAGAGATGTTGTGTATGCTGTTCCTTTTTTAATGCAAGCTTGGTTTTATGTTTCACCGGTTGCCTATAGTTTTAATCTGATTCCTGAAAAATGGCGTTATATCTATTCGTTAAATCCTATGGTAGGCATTATTGAGGGGTTTAGGTGGTTGTTTTTAGATAAGGAATCATGTTTACCCGCAGTTTTTCCGATTTCTATAGCCATGACCTGCGTTATTTTTATAACAGGTTTAGTATATTTCTATAATACTGAAGAAGCATTAGCTGATATTATTTAAAATATGAATGACATTGCTATTAGGGTAGAAAAAATAAGCAAACAATATAACATAGACAACGATAGATTTAAGTATCTTAATTTAAGAGACCATTTGGGTAAAATGCTTAAACAATCTTTATGCCTTGGCCAAGCGCGGCCAGGGCAGGACAAATTTTCTAAAACTCAGTATATCTCGGCGCTTAAAGATGTTTCGTTTGATATAGAGCAAGGCGAGGCAGTAGGTATTATAGGCAGAAACGGGGCAGGCAAGACTACCCTTTTAAAAATATTATCCCGTATCACCAAACCTACAAAAGGCTATGCTGAAATTTGCGGCCGCGCTAGTTCTTTGCTTGAGGTGGGTACTGGTTTTCATGAAGAATTAACAGGCAGGGAAAATATTTATCTTAATGGCGCAATTTTAGGCATGAAAAAATGCGAGATAAAGCGCAAATTTGATGAAATTGTTGAATTTGCCGAGATTGATAAATTTTTAGATATGCCTATAAAATATTATTCAAGCGGCATGTTTGTCAGGCTGGCATTTTCTGTGGCTGCTCATTTAGAAAATGACATACTGTTTATTGATGAGATACTGAGCGTGGGGGATGTTCGTTTTCAGAGAAAATGCCTTAATAAAATAGGAAATGAGTTATGTAAACAGAGGACAGTGCTCTTTGTCAGCCATAATATGTCGATGGTAAATGCCCTGTGTTCACGTGTAATATTGTTGGATAAAGGCCGGGTAGCTGCGGCAGGCGATAAGGAAAAAGTAATTAAAAAATATATCAGCGATACGCATAAAATGATAGATGTTGATTTATCTTTGCGCAGTGATCGCGCAGGAAGCGGTGTTATACGTTTTAAAAAATACCGTTTGGAGGATAATACAGGCGAGAGAACCAATGCTTTTAAGTCCGGAGAAGAATCTATTATAGCGGTAGATTATGCTTCAGTTTCTGGCAAAAAGATGAGAGATGTTTCTGTTTCGTTTGTTTTACATGATTTTTTAGGAAATCCTATCACAGATCTTGCTAATAGGGTTTCCGGAGAAATATGGCCGGAAATATCTTCAAAAGGCACGTTTAAATGCCATATTAAGAAATTACCGCTGATGCCTGGGATATATACTTTTAATGTTTTTGCGTCTGTTAACGGGGTTGTGGCAGATTCAATTAAAGATGCGGGGATGTTTGAGGTTGAAGCAGGTTTTTTCTTTCCTAGCGGGAGGTTGACTGATTCCGGCCTAGGAGCTATTTTAATTGAGAATGAGTGGAGCGCATGTGAGTGATTTTAAAATAATCCCGGTTATCGTCTCGTTCGTTTTGCTTGGATTCGCTGTTTTGATATTGCCATTTTATGCCACTGCCCCTTATTTTATTTTTGCCCTTTCCGCAGGGTTGATATTTCTAGTATTTGCCAAAGAAGTATACCTGCTTTATGCGTATGCAATATTTTTCTGGGTTCCCGTAGTTTTGTCCTACGGGCCTTTAAGTATAATTTTTAAAGGTTTGAAAGTGGGCGAATTCGGGATTTATTCTATTTTTGTTTTATGGTTAGCAAAAAACTTTATGAGTTCTACTCCAAGAGGTTTTGTAAGAAACTTTTTTACAGTGCCTTTTCTATTGCCATTGAGTCTATTTTTTATAGGCGGAGCAATCGCAAATTTATTTGCAAATGTTCCCGATAAAGATCTTGCTTTTGTTTTATTTAGGCAAAATTGCATCTCAGGGCCGATAGCTTACTTTTTATGTGTTAAATTGATTAAAGATTATAGAGAAGCTAAGATGTGCGCGTTGGCCTTAGTTATAGGCGGGTGCTTGCTTGGATGGCGTTATTTTTATTTTTTTCAATTTCGGCCTGATTTAATTGAATTCACGGAAGATACTTTCAGGCTTGGCGGGTCAGTATCATTTGGAAGCGCATTGTTTTCAATAACTTCCTTGGGTTTGGCGGCTTATCTGTCTGCTTTACTGCCCATGGCCATCAGTTTTTATCTATTCAGTTTGAGTAAAGTTCAAAGATATATAGGTTTTGTCAGCTTTATTATTTTAAGCTTTTTTGTTATACTCACAGGCACGCGCAGCTGCTGGATTGCTTCAGCTTTGAGTGTTTTATTTATCATTATGTTATCAGTAAAAAAATATACCAAAGTTTCTTATTCAAAAATAATTTTATTGTGTGTTTTGTTATTAGCCGGAATGATCGCTGTTTTAAACAGCGGCCTGCTGTCTGAGTCTTTGTTTCGCAGAATGGAGGGGTTAAAACATGCGTCTGAAGATACAAGTTTTACAGCGCGTTTATTAATGTGGCAATACGGTTTGAAATTACTTTTATTTAATCCTTTCGGGCTGGGTTTTTGCTTAAAGTACGATCTTGGGTTGTATGCTAATACCCCGCACAATATGTACCTTTCTATAGCCTTTACCAATGGCATTATTGGGTTAATAGGTTTTGTTTGGTTTATTATTGGTTGGTTCAAAAAAATATCAAAGAGTTTTAAACTAGAGTTTATTACAGATAAGGTGGTCTATATCGGAGCTATGGGTGGTATTATATCTTTTTTATTCAGTAGTTTTTTTGATTCCTACAACTTTTTTTTTATTAATACTAACACTATGTGGATGATTCTGGGCATTGCAACAGCCGTATCTGTGAATAATACAACTGCTTCCGGTAAAAATAATGTATAGCAAGGCCTTGCCTAAAATCAGCATAGTCACTCCGTCATTTAATCAAGCATCTTTATTAGAGGATACTATAATTTCTGTTTTGTCGCAGGGTTATCCTAACCTTGAATATATTATTATAGACGGCGGTTCAACCGACGGAAGCGTTGACATTATTAAAAAATACGCTGACAGGCTTGTTTATTGGGTAAGTGAGCCTGATGAAGGCCGTGGAGATGCCGTGAATAAAGGATTTAAGCATTCAACAGGCGAGATTATGGCATGGATGGGTTGCGGCGACCAATATTGCGCTTGGGCGTTT